>Ga0255365_10007_pt1 | contig 40046 bp, 32 predicted proteins | sample ANMaggSeSYBR01J3_FD_182089 | JGI IMG/M metagenome (GOLD analysis project Ga0255365, IMG submission 182089) | Sediment cell enrichment communities from methane seep in Santa Monica Basin, California, United Staets - ANME aggregate JGI... | ecosystem: Environmental > Aquatic > Marine > Cold seeps >... | reverse complement strand
CTTTGTAACTCACAATAACAAGTTGCAAAACAATACCTGCACCATTGCAGCCTTGCTTATTCACCCGCCTTGCGAGAACTCCTAATTGTAAGGACCGATATAAATACATATCGTAAGCAATGAATTTTGAATGCCTGTAAATATAAAAAAGGTCAAAATTAACAACAACCACACGAACATAGCAAACATATTCCCCGATCATAAACAAACCTTAAAAGCTGGAGCATACGCAACCTTTAACAATAAATGATACATAAGTAGTAAGGTATATTGGACGAAATCCTAAACTGAATTAAATTTGCACAAGATATCAAAAAATCGGGCTGAAGGGGCCACGCAAAGAAGCAGAGAAGTACTTGCGACCATTGAGAACATCCCAGATGCAAAACATGTCAAATTCAGATACTTGGATGAGAATGTCAGTATGGAGCGCATTCATAGAGCAATGAAAAAATTCCTAAAAGGTTGATCATGAAAGAAGGGAAAGAAGGACTGGATACTAAAGTAAAGCGTCTTGACACCGCTGTTGATAAATTACGCATAAGGCGCAAAGACAGCAATACACTGAAAGTAACTGAAAATGTATTCGATGATGCTACTCTAAAATCCCTATACACACTATCTAATAAAGGAATATTACAGGCACTTGGCGGATCCATAAGCACCGGCAAAGAAGCAAATGTATTCCTTGGCGAGGGAGAAGAGCACGACATTGCCATTAAGATATATAGGATATCCTCCAGCACATTCAGGTCAATGGAAGACTACATTCTCGGAGATCCGCGCTTCACTAACATCCGACACAACAAAAGGGACATCATCTTTGCATGGACCAAAAAGGAATTCCGTAACCTCATACGTGCAAATGAAGCCGGCATACGCGTACCCGTACCCATCATCACAGAAAGGAACATACTTATTATGGAGTTCATGGGTGAGAACGAAAAACCATTCCCCGCTTTAAAAGATATGAGGCTCGAAATCGAAGATGGTAAACAGATATTCGAAACTATTATAGATGACATGCACAAGCTCTACACCAAAGCAAGTCTTGTCCATGGAGATCTTAGCGAATACAACATACTCATCGACACCAATGATATAACGCCCATCATGATCGATATGGGGCAATCGGTGACCCTAGAACATCCACGAGCAGACATATTTCTAAAAAGAGACATTGAAAATATACTAAGATACTTTAAGCGTTTCAAAATTGATGAGACTCCCGAAAACGTTTACAAACGCATAAAAAATACAGGGAACGAGAACTGAAAAGCGCAGACTATAATTAAAATAATCAGTAGGTAGACCATATGAGCCACATCAAAATACCCCAGGACAGAATCGGCGCAATAATCGGCCCACAAGGCAGCGTCAAAAAGATGATCGAAGAAAGATCCACTGCAACACTTAACATCGACAGTGAGAACGGTACAGTCGAAGTAATAGCAGGAGATGACCCTGTTGGTGGAATGAGAGCAACAGATGTCATTCAAGCAATAGGCAGAGGATTCAACCCCGACAAAACATACATATTCTTTGATGATGACCTCATGATGCTTGAAGTAATTGATCTTTCACAAACCGCATCCACCTCAAAGGAACTCCTGCGCCTCAAAGGCAGAATAATTGGAAAAGGCGGAAAGACAAGAGAAATAATAGAGAGTCTCATAGGTATCAAAATGTCCGTTTATGGAAAAACAGTAAGCGCAATAGGCCATCCAGACCAGATCCTCATCGTAAGGACGGCAATGGATATGCTCATCGGTGGCGCAACCCATGGTGCAGTATACAGTTTCCTCGAAAAGAAGAAACAAGACCTTATGCGCTCACAGCTTGACTCATACTAAAAACTAAAAGGATGACACTAATAGTGATCATCCACCTTTAACATTTCTGGAAAACTGGAGAGATATCCATGAGTGAACAAAAGAACATAGTCGAAACAGCAATTGAAATGGGAGATTTCTCGACACTTATAAGTGCCACAAAAAAGCTTGACCTCTTCAATAAATTCAGTAACGAAGGTCCATACACGATTTTTGCTCCCATAGAAAGAGCATTTGAACTAATTCCAGACAGTGTTATCGATGAATCTTTTGAGGATCGCGAATACCTAATGGACATTATAAACTACCACATTGTGGAAGGAAAATACCTCACATCTGACCTTAAAAATATCCAAACACTCACTGCACTCAATGGAAAAACACTCAAGGTCTCAAAAAATGGAAAGCTCCTTATCAACGGTATCGAAATAAAAAAGGAAGATATCGAATGTACAAACGGAGTGATACATGTGATCGAGGAGATCCTTATCCCATAAGCTCATTTTAAAGGCAACATCACGTGGACCTTAGTACCCACACCAACCTCACTTTCCACCCACATCTGACCTTCATTGATGGTCACAAGTTTTTTAGTAAGAGCAAGTCCTAGTCCTGTACCACCATACTTTCGTTTGGCAGAACCATCACCCTGATGGAATTTATCATAAAGATGCGGCAATTGCTCCATGGGAATCCCAATGCCATCATCACAGATCACAATATGCACCATATCACCAATGGCACTTGCCTGAACTCCGACCTAACCACGATCGGAAGTAAATTTGACAGCATTTGTTAAAAGATTATGCAATATGTGCTTGAACTTTATCTTATCTACACATATCTGAGGAAGGTCAGGATCCAATTCACAGACAAAAGAAATATCCTTCAATAAAATAGAATGCATAAGAGATTCCTTAACCTCCAGAACAGAATGCAAGATCTTAAATTTCCCCACATTCACTTCTGCATTCCCGGCTTCGATGTTCGAAATTTCAAGGATCTTAGTTATAATATCCGAAAGATGATTACCACTATTTGAAACATTCTGAAGATATCTCCTCTGTACATCATTCAAATCCCCACAGCGGCCATCCAACAATATCTCGGAAAAACCAACAATTGCATTCAACGGAGTTCGAAGTTCATGGCTTACATTAGCAAGGAACTCGCCCTTAGAACAATTTGCAGCATCAGCTATTGACATTGCACGCTTTAAAGCATCATCCGCTTTTTTCGTTTCAGTTATATCCTTCAGTGCAACAAAGAAGTAAGAAGGCATATTATCCCTATCAAAGATAAGAGCACATTCAAGGATCGCAGGGAAGATGCTTCCATTCTTCCTCATATGCCATACCTCTTCATCCATACAGCAGTCTGAATTCAGAAGATTATCCAGAAGGCATTTCAAGCGCGGAACTTGACTTTCATTATAGAACATCAAGAAATGAGTTCCGAGGAGCTCCTCAACAGAATAGCCATGAAGTTGAGAAAATGCTTCATTCACATATATGATATTGCCATCCATATCAAGTATAGATATCCCATAATTTACCTTATACGATATCGACTTGAATATATTAAGATCATTCTCAACAAGCTTCATTTCAACGAATATACCCAAAGACCGAGTGACCGAATCTACAAAACCACCATCATTATGGAAATTATCAGCACTAGTATAAGGCATATCTTCAGAATACCAAACCTCGAAACTACCATGGACAACGTCATCAACGATTATATCCGATCTGCAGTTCCAATTCGAATCAACGAAAAGGCCAGCCTGGAAAATATTTTCTTCATAAATAAGGCGACAACCGGTAACTGATCGATATTTCAGATCAGAAAAAACAGTATCAACTACCTTCCTAAACCCCTCATTCAAAGAAGGAAGAACATTAACTATACTTGAAACTTTGAGCAAACATTCAAGCTCACACACATGTTTATTTAAATCACTTTCCTGCATTTCCAGAATGTCATGAGCACATCTGCGTTCGGTGATATCAGAGAATGTCATTGCGAATTCACCACTACGAGGGCAGAAAACGTTCACTTCATAAAAACGATCACCAAAAAGTGAATAATCATCAAAATGAGCACTCTCGCCAGTCAGTGCTACCTTGCCATATTTTTCAACCCATGAGACATCCATACAAGGGAAAATATCCAGAACATTTTTTCCAATGACATCGTCTTTTTTCAGGCCTACGATTCTCTCAAACGCCGGATTAACATCAAGGAAACAATAATCGATCGGAACTCCACCCCCATCGCAAATGATCTCATGCAAAGCATATGCACACACCATTTCATTGAAGATCTGTGGATATGCATCAACCCTACCACAACCATCAGAAAGCCACTGCTCTGCACGGCCAGAATCAAGATCAGCAAGATTCAATACTACATCTGAAGTCTGCTTTAATTCCCTTTCAGAAAACATTCATAATCCACATTGCACTTTTTACATCGACGACCACATGAACAGCAGTTATTAGTTCATGTTAGCATCCATACTGCACATACTGCACATACCACAGCAGGCAATACTGCCTAAGTGCATGTCAATCTTTTGGTTATATCAAGTGCACATCCAAAGATATTCGTGATGGAGGGGGTGTTTATTCGAATTTATTTGAAATTTTTTTAAACGAATGAAAAATAAAAAGTATCGATGACAAAGATTCCCGAAAGGAGTTTGTCACCATCAAATAAGGTCATCCATCTTCAAGAAGTTCATCCACTAATTCAAGAAGGTCCTTTACCACTAATTTTGAACTTTCATCGATTCCAAGAGCGAGATTATTGACACAAAATGGACATGTGGTCAACAAAACATCGGCAATCTCAGCTTGATCCACACGCTTAGAAGCGATATTTTTGGAAATTTCCGGGAACTGTGCCCTCACACCACCGCCACCACCACAACACCGTGCAGATTCCCTGTTATCAACCATCTCCACGAATTCCACATCAGGGATCTTATTGATAACATCCCGAGGTGCATCATAAACACCAAGATGTCGGCCAATATGGCAGGGGTCATGATATGTCACTCTTTTTCCATAAGGCTTAAGGGGTATCTCCTGCTCACTCAACCACTCAATGAAATGCAGAGCCTTGAACGGTAACTCCATGAATTGCGGGTACTCTTTCCTGAACATCCTCAAACAACCCGCACATGAGAACAGAACTATTTCTGCACCAGTATCTCCGATCGCTTTAACATTGGCCTCTGCCTGTCGCCTTATATTGCCATCAGAAAAACCAAGTCTTCCAAGAACACTCCCACAGCATACTTCATCAAGTAGCGTATAATCCACACCAAGCTTTTTCAATATAGAGAGACCTGCCTCTGCGATCTCCTTATTCCTATAGGCTGCGCTACAACCAGTAAAATAAGCAATCTTGGCCTTGTGTGGTTTTTCACCAAATATCTCAATCCTACTCTGATCTTCCCCGAAAGGATTACCCAGCGTTGCAATCGACTCTGCAATCTTACGATGGGTAGGACTCATAATATCCGAAGCCACAAGGTCCTTCCTTACAGCCTCCACAACCCCTACAACATCTGTTGAAGAAGGACACCTGCGAGTGCAATCTGCACAAGTCGTGCACTGGTACAGCCTCTCAACAACAGATTCATCCGGCTCGATATCGCCTGAATACAGCCCATAGCAAAGCGCCATCTTACCCCTTGCCACCGAAGAATCCCACTCGACATCAGCAAAGATAGGACAAACGTCCTTACAAAATCCACACTGAGTACAATTGACCAATTCCTTTTTCCACTTATCCAGATTATCGGTTTGCATTCACTCACTCTCCACATGATACCGCAGACGTGCAATGAAATTCTCTTCCCAGTCCATTATCTTGTACGGGTTCATAATATTGTTCGGATCAAGCCCTTTCTTGATCACTTTCATAACCTCAAGGCTTGATTCCCTTTCCCTAAGGAAGAACGGGGCCTTCGTCATCCCAACCCCGTGCTCACCGGTTATCGTGCCACCAAGCTCCATGACCTTCTCATATATTTCCGAGACCGCCTTTTCCGCCTGATCCCAATGAGACTGCCTTGTCGGGTCCATCAGGACCTTAGTGTGCAGATTGCCATCCCCGGAATGCCCATAGCTTGCAATAATAATATCATATTTATCCGAAATAGCCTGAAAAGCCTTCACAGCTTCCGGCACCTTGCTCATGGGTACGGCCATATCATCAGCAAGCATAACTGTCACAAGGTCATCATGATACTTTGACAAAGCTGGTATCATCGCCTTCCTGCCTTTCCATAATTCCTCTTTCCGCTCGGCATCGTAAGTAAAATCAACAGATATGGAACCGGATCCCTTACAGATCTCCGTCACTTTCTCTATCTGGTCCTTCACATCATGGGAACTGCCATCGACCTCAATCAACAGTATTGCCTCTTCATCGGGAAGCCCAAGACATACAGCCTTGTTAACCGCTTCAATACAAACACGGGACATCAGCTCCAGCCCGGAAGGAATGACAGGATAAGCAATGATATTAGAAACACACCTACCAGCATCTTCCAGGGTATGAAAAACAGCCACTGCAACCGCAGTAGCTTCTGGAAGGGGAGTGATCCTGAGATTGACCTCCGTGATAACACCAAGCGTACCCTCCATACCGCACATCAGCTTTTCGAGCTGGTATCCTGCAGAGTTCTTCAATGTCCTTGACCCGAACCGTGCAATCTCCCCTGTAGGAAGGACAACTTCCATTCCAAGAACATAGTCCCTTGTAGCACCATACTTCACAGCATTGCCACCGGAAGCATTCGTAGCCACCATGCCACCGATGTTCGCAACGTTCCCACTGGAAGGACCGGGTATGAAAAAGCCGTATTCCTTAAGTTTAGCGTTCAGGTCCTTATGGATCACCCCGGGCTCAACGACCACATACAGATCCTCAATATGAAGCTCTTTGATAGCATTCATCCTTTGAAGGTCCATGACAACCCCAGCTGCAACAGGTACACTGTGTCCGCAAAGAGCAGTTCCTGCACCCCTGGGTACTACAGGGAAGAGAAGCTCATTTGCGAGTTTCACTACTCCTGCCACCTCTTCGGTGTTCTTTGGCCTGAGGACAGCATCAGGCATGCTGCGGTGTATTCCGGCATCTGTGGAATAGGCATACAGTTCCGCCGTGGTCGTGCGGATATTATCATCCCCCACAACCTCCCGTAGCCTGTCGATGATCTGTTTTTCCATTGTTACTCCTGTTCATTCATAAGTGGAATAGTAAGACTTCCCTGAGGAAGGATTATCGCATAAGGTTCTTTCCCCTCTGCTTTTATAGTAGCCACCGCTTTATCAAAAGCCTTCTGTATGCTTTCCTGCGGCTCAAGTTTTGCCCGGAGCAGTATTTCGTCATCAAGGTCAGAGACCGCCCACATCTTCGCCATTGTACCTATCTGTGCCATCCTCGCAGCCTTGTGGAAACCAAGCTTATAACACTGCGAAGTCTTTTCCATGACATCCTCACATGTAGCAGATGAACTTAGCAGGTTCAGGAAAGTGTCCTCCCCAACTCCATCACGACATTTAGAGACCATGATGATAATACCCCCATCCTCAAGAGAAAGCCTCCCGTTCTCAAGAGCTTTCTGCGACTGGTAAAGATCGATATCCATTGGATACGGAGCGGCTGTCAGTACAATATTACCTTTTTTAGTGGCACTGGTACAGAATACCTCATTTGCCTTTTCCACAGCTGCATCAAATGACTTGAAAAGGTCACCTGCTGCCATGGCATAAAGTCCATGGTCCGCAGTCAGTATCGTCTGTATGGAAAATATATTGAGGTCATTAAGAACTGCCATGGCATCGGTCATATCCTCTGCCACAGGATTGCCTGCAAGAGCGAGGGACTGGGCCTTATTTGAAAGAGCATGTTTGTGGTTCATCTCGATCGTCTTAAAACCAGCAACTCCGGGAAGAAAGGCTTTCCTACCACCGGTATAGCCTGCAAAATAATGCGGTTCGACACTACCGATAACAAGGATGTTCCCAGCTTCCCTTACCATCTTATTGATGTACATTTCTGTGCCGTTAGAGGAGACACCAAGATATTCCATATCCTCATCTTTTCTTGCATCGTGGACATAGATGGAATCTTTGAACTCATCATACAGGTTTCCGAAAATGAATCGGAACTCATCTTCTGTGGGTCCCCTGTGGGCACCTGTGGCAACTATGAACTTCACATCAGGATGGGAACGTAAGGTATCCTGCACTTCCTCAAGAACCCGAGCAGTAGGCGTAGGCCGTGTGGCATCATTTACGATAACAAGTATTTTATCAGCATTGTTCGCAAATTCCTCGAAGGGTTCTTTTTCAACAGGATCGGAAAGAGCTTCTAAAATTATGCTTGACTCATCCCCTACTTCTGGTTCGTTGGGGGACAAGACCTCATGAGGAATGGTCACATCGATATCAACAAAGTCTTTTCCGTAGGGGATCTTTACATTCATTATTGTTGCTCCTTTTATAATAGTTTTGAACTTTGTGGTGTATATGAACCATTGTAAGTGAATTTAGTATAAAAATGCTAGGGAAATGAGGAGTTATTGAATAGGGAATTTTTAGGCAATGAATTTCTACAAAACCCTAATTTAAAAAAGATAAAGGTGAGCAAAACTTAAAGTTTGCTCAACTCAACCACCCGTACATCCGGCACTACATCCCTGAACATATCCACAGTTCCCGGATGACAGGTAAAATAAAGCACCTGATTCGACAAGCTCAGCTCATTGATAGAACTGATCGCATTCCTGCTCCTTACCGGATCGAAATTCACCAGAATATCATCGAAAACTATAGGCAAAGACTCGGAATGCTTACCAAGCTCCTTAATGAAGCCGAACCTCAAAGCAAGATAGAGCTGTTCGGCCGTACCCCGACTTAATTCAATTATATCCTTACGTTTTCCTGCCCCATCTTCAACAAAAATATCAGAAGAACCAAGTGGAGAATACAACCTTTCATACTTCCCGCCAGTAATGTTGGAAAAGAACGACTGTGCCTCAGTAATAACATCCGGCTGCCTTTCCCTTTCATACCTCTCCATTGCCTTTGAAAGTATATGTTGTGCAACAGAATATGTTGCCCACTCCCTTGACCTCTCATTAAGCCCTTCTTTAAGAGATTCAAGCTCCAGCCGCAATGCAGAACCTTCATTATAACCCTCAAGCTGCCTGATCTGGTTCCTGATACTTCCCTTCTCATCGCTTAAAGACTCAAGATCATCATCGACCTCACCGATCAAACCGACAGCTTCGACCTCTTGTGCCTTCAAAACATCAAATTTTGAACCATTGAGCTCATCCACTATCTTCAGATGTTCATCATCATTCCCGGAAAGCTTCCTCACATGCGACTCAGCTATCTCGTAACCACTTCTTGCTCGAACAAGCTCATCCCAGACCTTCGCATTACTGACAAACTCATCCTCGGTCTCAGAAAACCCTTCCTTAAGAAGAACGGACATATCGCTCAAATAACCCAAATGCTTACCCTCGGCATCCTTAAGACTGAACACAATTCCATCCAGCTCCAAGATCAGAGCATCCAACCTGTTCTTCTCACTTAACGCCTTTTCAACATCATCCCTAAGAAGCTCCAGTTCCGTATCAAACCCAAGCCCAGACTCCATTTTTCCACAAACATCAAGGACCGAACGGATCTTGTTCTCATAAACAGTTATAGAATCAGCATAAAATCCTATCTTATCGGACATATCCTTGATCTTATCCTGTACCTCATAACAATTCCTGATCGAAGTGAAAATATCAAGGATGCTCTCGGCCGTCATCTCAGAAGAAAGGTCATACTTTGCAAGCCACTCCTTCCACTTAACCAAAACAACATCCCTTTCAGCTTCCTTTTCCTTAAGATCGGCAGTCAGCACATCTGAACGGGCAAACAGATCATCAAGGTCCTGTCTGATCTGTTCCACTTTCCCGGTCTTCGCAAATTCCGCATTCACATCATCCCGCAACTTCAGAACATCCTGATCAATGGAACGTCCAGAGTTCTCAAACTCACACAGAACAAGCAACTTCCGGGCGTCCGCCTCGAACTCTTCAACAGAAATCTCGCACCTTAATAGCTGAGACTGGATCTCACCTATGAAAGCAAGCTTATCCTTCCCCTCCCGAACAAGAGCAAACTTGTCAGGCATGTCCCCAGGAACAATATCTGCATCCAGATCACATGAAATGAGCCACCCTTTCCACTCGGATTGAATTTCCTTATGGAACTCCCTCATATCGTCAGTGTTTGATTCAAGCAAAACATATTGTTCGCTGGATACGAGCCTTTCTTTCTCGAATCCATCCCTCTGCAACCTAAGCTCAGAAACCGACCTAATACCAAGAGCATATTCCTTAAGCTCATCATAACGAGCTTCAAGTGCAGACCTTTCAGGTATATCTTCAAAATCACAGGAGACAGCAACAGCCAAAATCTGTTCCCTTATAGACCGAATTTCCTGCACAACCTGCTCTTTTGCATTTCCTGATGGAACAATCTCCATATCATTGGCAGGAAGTGTTGCACTTTTGCCTGCATTCCTCACAGACACAGAATAGATGACTGCCACAATGAACAGACCAATACATGCAACAATACCTCCCTGCAATTCATTATACATATAACCAGCTACAAGCCCAGCAACACCCATCCCTGCAAAGACCCCTGTAGGCCATATCGGCATCTTCTGGTTTGTTGCAACAGGCATTTGCCCCATCATTGAAGCAAAATTCTCATCCCTCTCTAAAGACTTGAGGTCGATCTCCTTCTCCTTAAGAGAAGAGTATCGTGACTGTAAGCTCTTCAAAGATGCAAGCATCTTGTGAAGCTCAGCCTCAGGAATACGTATATCAATTGCATTTATCTTAGTATCGATCTCATCTATACTGCCATCGATCCTGACAATGTCATTCTTTAGCCATTCAAGTTTTGATTCCAGGTCATGGATATTCAATTCCGTATCATTAAAACCATCCTTCATGGCACTGACATGATCCCTCACACTGCTGGAAATATCGAAGTTTTCCAATAAGGATCCGTCCCACTTACTTCCAATATCCCCCAATAAATTAGCAAGTTCTTTCTTTTTACCATCAAGCTTGATCCTGTGAGAGATTATTTGTTCAGTATTGGAACGATATCCCACCACACGATCTGCCATATTCAGAATTGCAGACCGTTGCATCAGTATCTTGCCATAAACAGCGTCTTGTGTTCGGTCCTTTTTCGAGATAGAATCCTCAATAGATTTGAGCTCCTGACGCATGACCCTTATATCATCATCCACCTCAGTTATTTCACCGTGACGTTTGCGTACATCATCTATTGCAGGTATGGATATGTCGAAACCATTCAACTTCTCCTCATCCCAATCAGGTCCAATCACCTGAAGCATGGACCCAAGTCTTTTCATTTCCCCCTTCAACAAAACCTTCAGGTCTTGGAGCTCAACTATTTCAGCCCTGTATTTTCCGACACCTTTGCCCAACTCGAATATAACATCCTTCTGTGCAAGCAGAAGGTCATCAACCATAATATTGCCCTGTTGCGTCCGGTTCCTTTCAATAGAACTGTTCAGTTCAGCAATGCTTTTATCGATATCCTGTATCCTCTCTTTGATGATCTCATATCCATTAAGCCCATTTTCAGGAAAACTTTCAAGCTTAGGAAGCTCTTCGAGTTTGCTGGCATGTATCTGAAGTTCTACCCAATCATCCCACACCGACAAAAGAGCCTTTATATGTTCCTGTTTTTCCAAAAGAACTGACTTTTTTTCCTTGAGCTCACTTATCTTTTTTTCCGTATCCCCGATATCACTATGCAACAGATCATAGGTATATTGTCCATCTTCGATATCCTTTATGTTCTGCTCGATATTATTGATCCCAGTAAAAAGAGTATTTATCAATGGTTTCTTTCCAGATGGTTTGAACAGGTCCCCTTTTTTAGTATCACAAAATCGTTGAATGGAAGAGATAGAAGCAGCACCAATACCAGTTCCTGCACTATACAGTTTCCCGCTGATAGACTCTCCGTTCAGCCTGTCGAAATCCTGTAGTTCGTCCAGACCAAAAGCATAGACATTCTCAAAAACATCCTTATCTGCATTGCCAAGTAACTTTCCAAGTTCTGCCTCACCTTTGATGGTACCGTCTGGAAGATAGACGTTCAACCCATCCTTTGCATATCTTTCCAGGGCGTAATTAGCCCCGTCATCCCCGTAAACCGAAAGTCTTCCACCATGCAGTCCACCCTTGAACGGAGGATAATGGTTGCATTTGCTCCTCTTGTCCGGGAAACCAAAAAGCATCCTCCTTATGAATGAAAGCAAAGTGGATTTTCCGGCTTCGTTCTCACCATGCAGCACAGTCAATCCCTCACCCAGACCATTAATGGAAAGATCATTGAACTTTCCAAACCCGTCTATGTTCAGATCAGTTATTCTCATACTCACCCTCAGGGATCAAATTGTTCAGAAGCAATTGTTCTGCATTCCTTGCGATACTGACAAGTTCCTCTTCATCGAAAGACCTTAGAAGATGCCTTATTTTCCCTTTTCCAAAAAGAGAATGTAAAGGTTCATCAAGTTCCTTAAGATCACCACGGTCAGAACATATCTCATCGGTTATGCTCAATATATCGGAAATGAAATTATCTCTGCTTAAAAGGTTCTCACGCTCGAACGGGAAAGAGGTTTCATCCTTCAGTCTTTCTATCCAGACCGAACCCGGACCTATATCATAGTTTTCCCGCAGATGTTGCACAATATCGTTCAAAAAGTCCTCTTTTATCAGAAGTCGTTTTAATTGGCTTCTGCCCTGAAGTCTGAACCTACAGATAACATACCTGCCATCTGCAATTTCAGAGAGCTTGTCCATCTTATCTTCCAGTGCTCCAATCAGATCTGCTTCTGTTTCAAGCTCTTCTACAGACATATCCTCGATGTACCATCGAACAGAATCCACCGGTACAAAATCGACCTTAGTATCACCTTTTTTATTCACTTCCACTAACATGCATCCCCGCTCCCCCAATTCCCCGGGATCCCTTCCCTGCGGATTGCCGGAATAGACGATGTAAGGATCGGTTGCCATTACCTGTGGATAATGTATGTGGCCAAGTGCCCAGTAATCATAATCTGATCCTTTAAGGTCCTGCATAGTGCACGGTGCATAAGGGTCATGACCTTCACCTGGACCCACCGTGCAGTGGAGCATCCCTATAGTGAATGGAGAACCCGGCTCCTTTTGTTGAAAACGTTTTGCAAGATTTTCCTGAATGTTCTTTGTACGGTAACTAATCCCATTGATGGTAGCGACCACTTTACCGTTCTTTTCCACGAAAACGCTTTCTACATCATCCCCACTGAAAATTTTGACATTATCAGGCCATTCCAAGTTTGCAGACCATCCATTCAAAGGATCATGATTCCCATGTGTAATGTATGCTGCAATGCCTGCTGCTGAAAGCCTTTTAAGTCCTTCGAGAAATTTTAGCTGGGCATAAAGGCTTTTGTCGGCACTATCGTATATATCGCCGGAAATTAAAAGAAAATCAGCATTCTTTTCAATACAAGTATTAATGATATTGTTGTAAGCAGCAAATGTAGCCTTTGTCATCACATCACTTAATTGAGGATTGATCTCTGAAAGTCCATGAAAAGGACTGTCCAGGTGAAGGTCCGCTGTGTGTACAAAGATGAGATTTTCATTATCTTTGGGGTTTGAGCTTTTTTTTGCGGTCATGTGGGGAACCTTTCAGAAATTTTCTAATATTATTAGATAGATGATTATTATTTAAAAGTTATGAAATTGCACCAGGCAGAGTGACAGTAAATGAAAAACATTCGGCGGCACATTAGTCATATGAAAAAATATTATTACTCCTACCTTACTTCCTGATACTATATTGACAAGTTAACAAATATAGTTCATTGTGGATTGTAGAGACTCTAAGTAACATGCATTTTATCCAAGAGGGCAAGTCTAGAAAGTTTGGGCCGAAAATAATGATTTTAAATTATTGAAAATTCAGTCTTGTAGAAATCATGGAAAAATCAATCCATAAAAAGTATCCAGTGTTTACAAGGATCATAAAACTTTTCTTCGAAGCCCCATCCGCGATTGAGATATATGAGGAAAATTGCGGCAAGATCATTTATGAGTAAGGTTTCCTTACTTTCACTTTAAAAATGCTCATGGGAGATTGGCCCTCAAATATCCTCTTGATCATTAGTGAAAATTAAGAGGATTTTCACAGAGCCGGAAAATACCCATTTAAAAAATGAATATTGCAATTGATCATTTATTTTTTCAATTTTCTGAAAAGGTATTTCCTTTTGAAGTATCCAATCAGAAGGACCAACAATCCGCCCACAACTGCAATCTTTAATAATAATGTGGGGACCCCTATTTTATTTACACTTGAGCCCTCCGTATCTCCGATTGAATTCCCATCTTTAATTGTTGAAGATATCAGTTTTGCAGACTCTTCTTTGACCATTGGAGCTTCATTCTCATCTCCAGTTATCACAAATGGTGAGAAGCCAGGTGTCTTTGCCTCAAAGTAGAGATATACCCCATCCCCCCCTGTCTTTGTGGTGGGGAGCCGGTTCCATTCACCATCATGGTATCTGTTGAGGATGATGGTGGATTCATTGATGTTGTTATCATTGACCCATGAATTATTGACCCTGAAACCTATCACCTGGTCGGCTATGTTCTGCTCGGTCGCAAACCCTGTCTTGCCGACCCAGATGTTCATGTGTCCGTATACTTTTCCTTCAGGGTCCTTATCCACTTTTGAGGACCTGTCCTTTAGAACTTCAACCGTGACGGATATCTTTCCTGAATTCTTGAGGGCATTGAAACTAATCTTACCTATATCGTTCTCCCTCTCCACAAATTCGTAAGAGATCTCATCACCTTTGATCACGAACTGGCTTATTACCTCTTTCTTCTGTATGTTCTCGTATGCTTCACCTGTAGTGCCTCCACCACCACCGCCACCACCGCTGCTCTTTGAGGTTGTCGGAGAGGTCCGCGTGATGTTTATGGAAGTTGTGTTGAAGTTCCCTGCTGAGTCTGTGATGTTTGCATAAATTGTGTTGGTGCCCAAGGAAAGGGGAGTTGTTTGGTTGAATATGCTATCCTGTCCTTCAAAAGCGGTTTCCACACCATTTACGGTCACAGATACAGGAGAACCCGTGCCATTTGCAATCCCTGAAATTATCACTGATTCAGATATTGTTGAGCTTCCATCCAAGTGTGAGGTAATATCAATTGTCGGGTCTTCTAGGTCTATGGCAAATGACCAGCTATGACTCATGAAGTTGCTGTTGTTGTCAGTAGCATTGACAGTGACATCTATGATCTGGTTGTGGGTAAAGTCCATGGATGTATCATTTGATATGTTATAACCCTTTGATATCGATACGTTCGTGAAATCAACTTCAGTACCATTAACTATCATTGAGATGCTGCTCTTGTTCACACCGGATGCGTTATCTGCGATATTTATGTAGATCGAAGGCTGTGGGTTATTGATATACGAACCATTTGCAGGGACATTTCCAAATGCATAAGGTGATGATGTGTCATTTATATTGATCATGACTGTGTCAGGATCTCCATAGTTGCCTGCTGTATCATTGTATTGTATGGTATAATTGAAATCTCCCAATCCGATGCTTGTATCTATCGGAATGCTGAGGTTGGTGTCATTTGTCCACTGCTGTGGCGAAATTATCTCAGTTCCATTGAGCAGTACCCAGTAGTATTCCGGATGAAGGTCGAAGAGTTTCCAGTATGCGAAGTTTGCAGTGCTGTTTGCTGAAAACTCGATATCATCCGGTTTTGTTGATGTGGGTTTTGTTGCGTCTACGATAAAGAACCATAAGTAGGTGGCACTAACACTGAAATTGTTTTCCGCAGTTACTGATACATTTATTATGCCATCGGGGTATGGCTGGGAGGTTATATTCTCTATTCTGTATCCGTTGTCGATCGTTGTATTTGAAAATACCACGGATGAACCATTGATCATCATGTTGAAAGCATTTAGGTTTAGACCACTTCCCCCATCAGTTATATTGACAACTACATTGGTGTTATTGTTGTTAGTGTAAGAGCCAGTGAGTGGAAACTCATTCGAGAACAAAGGTGGATTTGTTGTTTCGTTGTACGCATTCAACGCGTCGGCTCGACCGTGACCATATACATTATCAAATCCTGTATCCCCAAGATCGAACGCAGAGGAGTACAGTATCTCACGTATCTCGGGTGCTGTCTTGTCAGGCGTGGCAGACCAGATCTGGGCTGCAATGGCTGCGACATGGGGTGCTGATGCGCTGGTTCCGTAGAATGGTTTGTCGAAGCCACCTGCTCCTGTTATATTCACGCCATCGATTCCGACTATATCAGGTTTGGGCCGCAAGACCTGTGTTGGATATGAAATTGTCACTGGACCCTGAGATGAGAAGTATTCTATGTCATCATTTCCAGGATCATTTGCATCAATAGCTCCCACTGCAATAACATTTGGAACTGCAGGGTGTCCAAATATGGAGTCGGCAGTTGTAAGGTTGGTGCTATCCAACTGGTCAACTCCTATTTTGTATATGTAGAGTTCCAGTGTTCTGGGTTCTGAATTATTGTAGTTCTTTATTTTAATGGTTGCATTTATTGTGGAGTTCAAGGGATTTGAATACATTATATATTCGCTAGGATCGTGATATCCTTCTTGTGAGTTAGTGCTGTTATCCAATATTTCTCCATTGTCCCTATTTAAAAGGTAAAGGTCATAGTCATTGTTGGATGAGCCAAATTGATCATCCCATTGCAGAAAGATCCATGCTTCTTTATCTGGGAGTATTTCCAGATGATATGATTTGTTATGAAAATCAGTTCCATCACCGGAATAGTTTCCCTGGTAGTGTGCATAGCCTCTATTCCCTGCAGAGGATACATAAATAACATCGTTGTTAGCGATTACTTCAGCTACATGTGATGCAACCACGCCGTCTTCGAAAAAGGGCTCCAATAACCAAGAGATATCATCGACTATAACATCGCATCCTGCATCCACAAGGGCATCAATGCCAGAGTTGAAGGCAAGTGTATTGCTACCGTGATCGTGGAAATAAAGCTCAGCACCTGGTGCCATGTCATGGATGATCTCGAGCATTGCGGTACCCTCGTCGCCACTCATATTGTCATTTATTACTGTCACATTTAGAGGCAAGTCTCCTGAGCTTTGGGCGCTTGTTAAATTATTGACTCCATCAGATATCACTCCTATCTTCATCCCTGTCCCGTTGTATGAATAATTTGTCCTGACCAGATCGGTCCTGTGGATTGCATCCCCTTCCGTGGTAACCGAACCTTTCCTCACTTCTGGTGGCAGGACTGTTCTTATATTCCTAACATCTTCAATGCCTGCCAGCTTTTCCAGGTTGCTGACCTCTACCCATGCGACAGCGATTTTGTTCTTGGCATCTCTGTCTGTTATGCTCCATACATAAGGTTCGATATTTTCAATTTTTGATGATGGATCGAAGTAGATGTAGGCATAGACCAGATCATCGGGAATTTGGTTATCAAGGTTTTTGGAAATAAAGTTTGTAGTACTGAACTGAGCAGGAGTATCCATCTGCAGTTCAGTAATTATTAGTTCTTCATCAGGATCGTTCTCGTTTATCAGTTTAAGGAGATCAGTGCTCAATTTTTGTTGGGCATCTGTCATACTGGATTTAGAGTCTTCTATCTGGGCTATGCTTTCAAAAACAGATGTTGACTCTGCCTTAAAGTACGCATCAGCAGAATTATTTTGGATATCTGTGTTTGTTGCATACCCTATCCCAGTTGAGAATAGTATTAAAGAAATAATTACTAGATTGAATATAAGTTTTTTAATCTTCATCTCTAATCCCCTTTTCCAATAAACGTAACCATTTTATGAGATTATTGTATAAAATACATTCTATAGTTAACAACCCATTCAATTGGCGGATCTCAAAAACATAGATCATACCCCATACAATAATTTATATGGAGTGGAATGAAATTTGAAGATTTCCCTGATGAACAATGAAACTATATTTTTTTATTTTTTACCATCACACTCAAATATGCGGGAACAGAACGAAAGAGGAGTTTTGAAATGGCCCGGAGTATAAATTATTTTATTAATAAAAAAGGGCATAAAAAAAGCTAGCGAGAAAGCTACATATTAGTTAAGAATTGAGTCTTTAATTTAACTATAGTGTAAGTTGATTCATCTGCCTGGAAATTTCTTCAAAGTGTCTTTGCTACAAAATGATAACAACACAAAAAATGGGTTTTAAATTTAAATAAAATGGAGCCGTCGGGGGGGAGCAAGCTCTCCGATCCAATACACTTCATTAATCTGCCTTATTAGGAACATCTGATTGCTTCTTGAGTAATCAGATTTGATACTTAGTACTAAGTGCACGATAAATAAAAAGATTTTCGACCAACAAACTAGCCAGTAAATTGATGAAAATGTAAGTTCGGATCTTATCCCTTTAACAGCAAGTCGAAGACATAGACATCTCTAAAAAACATAACTCTGATAATACGTTTACCAGAATGACTGAAGCAGCCGCACCATGCATATTATAGATTATTAATTCAAACATCGGCCATAAGCAAGAACGTCAAAAGCCCAAGATTCCCTTTATACTGTTTATGGCATGCAGATAACCAAGTATTGAGGATCGATAACCAAAACAAAAAAATAAAAATACACTTCGACAACATTATCGAAGTGCTACTAAATTGGTATTAGATCCTTCGTCTCCTGAAACCGATAGATATGGCACCAACTGCTAATATGACCAACACACTGCCTAAAATATCAGCACTGGAGAAGGATGTTGATGACGCATTTTCCTCATTGTTTACGGATTCTTTTGTCATTTCGTATCCTTCAACATAATTATCGGGTGTGATTTGTTTAGTTGCCTGTTCAGTTGTTGTTCCGTAACCTGCATCACTTACAGAAGTCTGGTTGTTTGTGGATTCCACTATAGAAGCAGAGGCACTCGACCCACTGCTACTGTGAGAAGTGGATCTGGAAGCTGATGGCACCCTATGTGTTGCTTCTTTCATCAACCGGTTGTACTCATCCATAGTATCCTGATCGATAACTCCAGGTACAGACATTATGCCTTGGACATAGCTATCAAGTGTTGGGTTTCCACAGGTGTGATGGCAGCATGTAACACCATCCTGCACAACGGATTCAACATATTCCTTTACAAGGTTCTGGACGACCTCATCTGAGGCATCCCAGTAGCCCTTACGTACGGCTTCCAGCATTCTGGCATCCATGGACTGGCTAGCCCATGGGTTCTCCTCCTGGAACCATTCATCTAGGCCTAGGTCGTACTTGTCCAGAACATACACATCATAGAACTCGTTCCACATATCATCCGTGATCTCATCCGGCAGCGTGACACCCAATCCGAAGAAGTCTTTAAGAACACTGTCCATCTCGCTTGCTCCGGTGTAACCGTGCTCCATCATACCTTCGATCCATTTTGGATTGAAGTACTTGGAACGAAGGTCCCTTGCAAGGAACTCACCCATTGTCTCTACGAAGGCCTCGTTCGGATCCTTGAGATTTGCGATATACATCTCAGGAGTATCTCCTGATACGTTCCTCACAGCCATTCCAAATCCTCCGAAGAACTCGTAGACATGATCAAAGACCACACTACCACTTCCACGGTTGTCATTGCCACTGCGACTGAACATTACAGCATCTGTTTCGGAAAGTACCTGTCTGAAAACATCCCCGTCACAATTGCCCCATATGTCGTCACCATATGCATAGCTCATGGAGTCTATGTAGAGGTTGGCAAGCTTGCTTTCTTCTTCCCAGGTACCACTGGCACTTACAGCTTCTCTGAATCCACCGGCTCCCCAGCTACCTTCGTCGGGACCGAATACCCTGCACATTGAAAGCTGCCTCGCCTCTTCTTCTGAATAGTTGCCTGTGGCCATCAATGCCTCATAGATCAGATCGGAGTTCTCACTGACATAATTTGCATATGAGGAACTGTTTTCTATGGCTGCCAGACGTGCACCCCTATCCATAAGCTCAACCTGCCACTTCCAGTTATCACGGTAGATGCCGGTCATGGTGACAACAGAATCGATCCTGGGCCTGCCAAGTTCTTCTTCCGGAATAATCCCCACATCGATAAAATTGCCTGAAGAATCCCATACAGGTCGAACACCCATCATATAAAGGATCTCGGATTCCATGACACCCTTGTGTCTCATTGACTCACCAGACCACAGTACAAATCCAACTTTTCTTGGATAATCTCCGTTCCGGGTGACCCATTCTTCCAGGAATGCATCCACAAGGATCTGTCCGGCATCCCATGCCTCCTCCGTTGGAACAAGACTTGGATTAAATGCGAAGAAGTTCTTTCCGGTAGGCATGACATCCGGGCTTCTCACCGGATCATCTCCGAGAGCTGGTGGGATATACCTTCCATCAAGAGCATTGAGCATGCTCTGGATCTCCAGATCCTTGCAGGCTCTGATGTTCTCAGAATAGAGAATAGCAAGTTCCAGATCATCTATAACCTGCTCTTGCCCTTTATTTATGTCTGCCTGGGTTTGAACGACGACAACGATGCTTCCGGGTTGGTCAGTATAACCCATCGGACCATTTGAGTATATTTCACCTGAGACAGACGCACCCTCGATAAGGGATAGTACCTCATCCACATCATTGTTGTTGTCACGTGTAAGTTCAAGATCCATATCTTCCATGTTCTGTCCAGATTGAATATTGACTGTCGTTTCTCCGATCATCCAGAAATTCATTGCACTTACGTAGTTAATTGCAACTACAGTGTATTCTCCATCTTTAAGATCCGAGAACCTGTAAGTTCCCTCTGCATCGCTTTCTGTTACTTCTAGAATCTCCGAATCCTGTTTGAGCACAACAATTGAATCGGATAGGTTTGTCAGGCCCATAGGACCATTTGCAAATGTCTTTCCTGAAACGGATGCAATTGGTAGCTCTGAAAGAAGAGCATCAACCTCATTGCTATTGTCAACCTTCAACTCAATGTTCTGATCTGCGATGTTCTGCCCGGATCCAATGTTAAGTGTAACTTCTCCGATTGTCCAGAAGCTCATTGCACTGACATAATTAATCGCAACTACCGTGTATTCCCCATCGTTAAGTTCTGTGAAACTGTATGTTCCTTCGGAATCACTTTCAACTACCCCCAGGATCTCTGTACCCTGTTTAACTGCAACAATTGACCCTGAGAGATTTGTGAGACCCATTGGGCCGTTTGAGAATGTCTTTCCTGAGACAGATGCATCACCTATCAACCTAGAATCATGCAAAAGCCCCAGGACATTATCAAGCTCTTCGTGGTCGGCTACAATGCAAATATCTTTGTCAAAAACATCCTGTTCGTTCTCTATGTGAAGACTTTCCTTATTAATCATTCAGAAGTCCATCGAATCAATATAATTTGCTGCATATATCGTGTAATTCCCATCTTTGATGTCTGTGAACTCATATGTTCCATTTTCATCACTTATTACCGTCGAAACGACGTTCGTGGTGATGCCTGAAGTGTTGAACCGACCTGTAACTGCATCGGTCGGTGACAATTCATTGACAAGAACATCTTCTAACAGGTTGTCAAGAATATTCGGTGAATGTGCTGTATCCACTTCATGCGGATCATCGCATATCGCTTTGACATGCTCCTCAAACTCCAGGCCAAGCATTGATTTCACCATAGCTATTTGCCCTTCCTGATTCATTTGTTCTCCGAGGACATGCAATCCATATGGTATGTATTCGCTTGCAAGTTCATGCAGATAGTCGTGTACCGGACCTGTCAGCACAAAATTGTCAAACTCTGTATCATTCATATTCCTCAGGTCATCTGCAGAAACATTGAATTCCTGTTCGAAATTCAGCTCATCGTATGTCTCTATAATTGAAATCCTGTATTTCTCTACCATGACTGGGTCTTCTTCTGTCTCGTAGTAGTGCATCTTGTCATGCAGGAGTGTGAGATTGCCGTACAGGCCTGCACTAACGATGGCAGGTGTTGAATGGTCAACCATTACAGCATTGCCTCTCCTCTTTGCTGTTATTCCTTCCCCAATACCTCCAACATCGTAGAGATACACTACAGGTGTATCCTGTATAAGGATTGCAGGCCAGCAGGTTTTTACAGAAAGGCTTGTACCCTTGCCCTGCAGCCATTCCTGTGTTCCATGGCGTCCGAAGTGTACAATGGAATCGGCATCGAACCCATTCTCCAGCCAGAGATAGAATGCAATGTAGTGATGTGAAGGTGGTATTGTCTGGTCATGATAAAGTGTAGTATCATTCTGTGAGAATCCTCTTGCAGGCTGAGGAAGAACAAGGACGTTTCCGGCTTCGATCTTCGGGAAGACAAAGTACTTTCCACTCTCGTTCTCATAGACCATTGCATTTCCTGGTGCTTCTCCCCATGCATCAAGTACGCTTTGCCTTGCCTCGGTTTCAATCTCGTCGTTGAACCATTCCATGTAGGTTTCCACAGGCAATAGCTCGACATCATAGTTCTCGACCATGTATTCAAGTTCGCCGGGAGCCCATACCCCAATGTTCCTTCCCTGCTGAAGCACAGTTTCCAGGAATTCGGAATCGTTTAGCTGTGATCCACCAAGGTCGTAACCGCTCTGGTTCATGGCGTTCAGGAAGTTCGGAATACTTGGGACCACATCAAGGTTGCTTGCTACCAGTGCCGACTGCTTTCCATGGGCATAGTATATGACCGCAACTTTCTTGTCCTCATTATCGGTATGCTGTAAGTCAATCCAGCTTACAGTCCTGTCGATCATCCAGTCTATCTGGTAATCAATAGGTTTGAGCACTCTGGCACCCAGGTTTTCATCATATTCCTGACCTCCAACTACTATGGACTCGATCTCACCACCGATCTCCATGATCGGGATCTGGTACTGGAACCAGCAGTCTTGACCTGTACTGGAATTCTCCCATTCTTCAATGGTACCCTGATAGATGATTCCATTGATGACCGGAACATTTGCTTCCTCCAGGTATTCTGTGTCACTCACAAGAGAGGACATGATCCATACACCTTTTCCAAGATCGATGAAAGCATCTGTTTTCCATTCACCATCGACAGTGAAGAAGCGGTAGGCATTATCTGTATACAGGACATCTGGCCTGTAGGCCGGGATGGCGTTAATTCCCCTGGACTCAAGTTCAGTTATAACGCTCTCTATAACCTCGTTACATATACTATCATCCCCGGCTGGGAAGAAAGTAATGCCTACTGTGTAATTATCCGGGTTATAGACATGGTGGGTTCCAGTGTCTTCTCCATACCATTCTAAATAGGATTCCAGATCATCGAAGACCATTCTGGCATCAGGGTGATAGATCCCTACATCCGGCATTATAGCTGGTTCTTCGATCTCTATTGTGCCATCATATTCACTGAATGGTCTTGAAAGGTCCACTACTGAAAGATATGTGATCAGACGAATGACATTTCCATCATATTCCTCATCCCAATAGTCAGCAATGTATTGATGTTCTGTATGGTTTACTGTCCCTACTCCATAGTTCCAGTCAACGACCTGTGCTTCAGGATTCTTATTTTCCATCATTTCAACTATCTGTGGCTTCAGATTTGATCCAAGGAAACTCATTCCACCTTTTCGTGATATGAATATGATGTCATATAGACCTGTATCAATACTATCATTGAAGGGACTGTAAAGGTTATCAACCTCAATCATGCGGTAGCTACCATAGACATCGACATTGTTCAGACCCATTTCTATAGCTGCTTCTTTTACCCAGCATGTTTCTTCTGCGCCAATTATCAGGAACAGGATCTTCTTGTCTTTATACATATCCGGAAGTTGTGTGGTGATGTAATCCTTCTTTACCTCAGTACCTGTGCCATCCGGAGCTGTTATTGTAAGTGATACATCATAATTTCCCACACTACCATAAGTGTGGACAGGGTTCTGTATGGTTGAATTAGTTCCATCTCCAAAGTCCCAGAACCATGATAAAGCATCTACGGATTCATCTGTGAACTGAACTGTAAGAGGGGAATCACCGGAAGTTGCATTTGCAGAGAATCTTGCTGACACGTCTATAGATGGTGATGGTGATGTTTTAGTTTCGAACAATTCCTCAAGGAATATTCCCATGGTTGCATTCTGCTGTGGCATGTTGGTTCCGGGCATCATCTCGAACATCACTGTTCCTGAAACCGTCCCCTGACCACTGTAAGCGGCAGAGGTTCCGTTCTCGATAATATCCTTTAGCAGTTCCATCTTGGTCTTGCTGGTGGATTCTGAAATAAAAGCGGCGCCTGTGATGGCATTTCCATCCTGCACGACCACCGTTCTTTCTCCGATGAAGTAATAGGTACCTCCCATTGGGGACTGGGATTCCTTGACAGATCTGACCTTGTAAAGGCCATCTGGAAGGCTGCCAAAATCATACGCTGCAGTAGCACCATCGCTGGTCCCGATTGCTATCAATGATTCATCCACAGGTATCCTGAATATTCCCATGGTTGCATTCTTTTGTGCAACGTTTGTTCCAGGCATCATCTCGAACATCGCAGTTCCTGAGATTGATGATTGACCACTGTAAAATGAACTGGTACCATTCTCGATCCTGTCCTTTAGCAGATCCATCTCAGTTTTGGTAACGGATTCTGCAATTACGTCCACACCATTAACAGCATTTCCATTTTGGATAATTACTGTCTTTTCTCCAATGAAGTAATAGATGCCTCCCATTGGGGATTCGGATTCCCAGGCAGATTTTATCTTGTACAAACCATCAGGCAAATCAGAAAAGCCATATTCAGCAGTGTCACTATCGCTGGTCACAGTTTCCATCAATGTTTCTTCCACAGGTATCCTAAAGATTCCCATTGTAGCATTCTTTTGTGCAACGTTTGTTCCAGGCATCATCTCGAACATAGCAGTTCCTGAGATTGATGATTGACCGCTGTAAGATGAAATTGTACCATTCTCGATCCTATCCTTTAGCAAATCCATCTCAGTTTTGGTAATGGATTCCGCAATTACATCCGCACCACTAACAGCATTTCCATTTTGGATAATTACGGTCTTTTCTCCGATGAAGTAATAGATACCCCCCATTGGAGATTCGGATTCCCAAACGGATTTTATCTTGTAGAAGCCATCAGGCAAATCAGAAAAGCCATATTCAGCAGTGTCACTATCGCTGGTCACAGTTGCCATCAATGTTTCTTCCACAGGTATCCTAAAGATTCCCATGGTTGCATTCTTTTGTGCAACGTTTGTTCCAGGCATCATCTCGAACATTGCTGTTCCTGAAACTGTTGCCTGACCAATATATGCTGCACAGGTGCCATTCTCGATCCTGTCCTTTAGCTGATCCATCTCGGTTTGGGTAACGGATTCTGCAATTACATCCGCACCACTAACAGCATTTCCATCCTGGACAATTACGGTCCGTTCTCCAATGAAGTAATAGATACCCCCCATTGGAGATTCGGATTCCCATGCGGATCTTATCTTATAGAAGCCATCAGGCAAATTAGAAAAACTATATTCTGCAGTACTACTCTCACTGATCGTACTGCCAAAAAGTTCCATATTTGCATATTCATCTTCTTCTGCCGATACCACTGGTATGAGTGCCAGCATAAGCAATACACTTAAAATCAATAATTTATGTTTTACATTTTGCATGTTATCCACCTAATAATGTGCAAGACGTCCCGGAACATTGCTTGGAGGCTGGCTCCGGGATGTCTCAAACTTTTATTAACCACACATTTTCATTTCATTCAAAATTTCTATTTGTCATTACCACACACTCTTGAAAAGGTCAGTTGCCAGTCTCGTTCCCGGTTTCAGGAACGTAAACAACACGACCATCTGCCAGCTGGTAGGCCGTACCCAGTGCTTCACCGGTACCACCACCGATCTGCTCGGTCATGTTCAGGACTTCAATATCCTGTCCTTCCTTGACAATGATTTTCATGTTCTCCTGGCCTGGATTCTTTACAATGGTTATGTCCGATGGAAAACATCACACCCGCAATTCCATTGTTTCTGGGTATAGATCCTGCCCCAATCAGTAACAACGCAACCAGGACGTGGAGAGACATACCCATGATCGCAATAACATCAAGGTTCGACTGGTCCACATACCCTATCAGACTGCCGATTATTATTGATAAAATGAAATAGCTGCCTGCAATAGCAAGGATCTCTTTCGTGCTGCGATTAGAAAAACCACAGCCAATCCCGGTCTTAATACCAAATAGAAGAATGGCAAACAGTATCCCCACAACGCTTAGAAGTACCATGTTCATTCACAAGCACCTCTTATAAGGATTTAAGATTTGTTTAAAATGTCTCTAATTAACAAAATATATACCACCCAAATTGATAATTTATACACCATATTAAATTAAATACGATTTTTATTGGATAAGACAAGTTTAGTTGATTTCCATAACATAACTGCTGTTGTATATAAAGTTACCTCATATGATATGATGTATACTACTTTTTGATAATGAATATAATCCATAAGGCATATACAAGTAGCTTTATTAGGAAATTACCATTGGGTATTTTAAGGCAATATACATCAGATCAAATCAGAAAAATGAAGTTACAGCACACTATAACAGCAAAATTGTCACTGATATAGATTCCATCCGAAACTGTGTAAGTATATTTTATGGATTGGAATGTTTTCTACCACATAAATGTAATGCATGAACTATGCTCTGAGTGGTACCAGTAGTCTTGAAAAGGAGTTACGCTTTTAAAGAGTAAAGTTAATTTGATGATCTCTTATTCTTGAATCCAATCAATCCAAAATAATGGCGTACAAAAAATCAGAGATTACTATATCCCCAACTTACTGTTTGGGGGTAAGATTTGAACTTAGAGTACACTATGATAAAAATGAAAATAAAGGGGCTTTTAACCCCGAGATTTCAAGCCGTCGGAGGGAGTAAAATCCCTGATTCAAAGCTCATCATCTTTCTGTCTTATTAGGAACATCTGATTGCTTCTTGAATAATCAGATTCGATATTTAATACTATGTGAACGGTAAATAAATAAATAAATGTTCGTTCACATAACACTAACATATACCATATTTTGATAATATTAAATATAGAGAAACATGAAAATTAGACCCGATTGTAATTAACTACATTATGATAAAAATAAAACCAGTGACTGGTTAGTCTTGTAACAAGAAAGCCTCGAGCGAGCCATTAACCTCGTGTTAAACCTACGCTCGTTATCTGCCTTGAAAGGAACGTTTTAAAATTACAATTTGATTTATGTATGATTATTATTAAAAGGTTTTGTTAAGAGCTGTTGAACAGAAGCATTGTCACGGTTGTGTATAAGTGCTGTACACAAATAAATCTCTTGATAACATCCCTTGTAAACATGATTATGATTCTGACAAAATCTATGAATCATCTGTTTAAGGTGTTAATAGACAACCTTGACAGGGTATGTCAAGATTGTATGTTTAATCTGGTCGAGTATTTCGACAAAACATAATTTCAACCAAGGATATGGTCAGTACTTCAAAGTTACATTGGTGGATGTCCATGATATTCTCGAGTGAGTTGATAATGGATCGGATGGCCTCAGTGGGCGTATCTTCTCTTGTGTAGAACCTGAACGTATCCATTCTGCAATTCATTTTCTAGTGGGGGGTCTATCTTATAATGTCATTTAACAAATGAGATATTCTCACCACATTTTTTGAGTAATTGATTAGTGCCGCCTGCTTCACTAACGACCTTTAACATAGTGTCAGTATCGTTTATTCGTGTTCCCATCACCGCAGTGAATCCTTTATCATAGAACGGCTGTGGCAACATCACTGTGGAAGGGCCGAGAAGGACTACTTCACGTGCATTTTTCTTCATGGATATAAGCTCATCAGTTGTTCCATTTACAAGTGTACTGGCAGTGATTATGATAACATCTGACCCTGAAAGTACTTCGGAAGCATTATTCTCTGGAACGACAGCTATACGTTCATCAATGATATCCTTCTTTTCAATCACTGTAAGCTGGTCTGTTATCTTCAGTATCCGTGCTATCATTGGGCTGAAATGGCCTACCATTCCAATTTTGTCTCCTGGCTTTATCAGGTCAAGCACATCAACATCGGATAATGCATACTTTTCAGGATGAAGGTCGCATATCATAGTTGCCAGTGCATTTACGACCGCCACTCCAACAACAGCTTTGAGCGTGTTGTCAGAGAGTGCCATTTCCATGACCTCTGATGCAGAACTGCTGGACATATCTCCTGCCTTCGGCAGTGTTGTACAGTGAGATGAGCCTGATTGAGGTTGAGTGGCTGCGATTCCTCCGTAGCCGCCTGTTATCTTCACTCCGCTATAGACAACACCCACCCTTACATCTTCCACATAGATGCCATCCAGTTTTCCTTCGAGTTCCTGCCTGATCTGCTCAAGCAACATTGCCATTAACGAATTATCTTCCATTTTATTTCCGCCTGTGTGTTTCTCATCAGAGCCTGTTTATTTTCGTTGTGAGATCAAAAGGTTTTGCATAATATGGTGCAGTGGTCACGACTATATCAACAGTTGCTGCATATTTTGGTATGTCCTTAAATTCGATGCCACCAACTGCGATCTCAAGTTTTGGGTTGAGTTTGCGAAGCTCAGGTGCCACTTCCTTTAATTCCTCGGGAGTGTAGTGATCAAGGAGCAGGACGTCTGCAATTGGTGCATATTCGAAGACCTCTTCCCTTGTCCTTGGCTCAATCTCGATCTTCCTCATTGAATTGAGCTTTCCGAAAGAACCGACAACATTGAAATGGTTCTGTGTTATAAGGACCGAATCACTCAGGGAGTTTCGGTGGTGATCTCCATCTCCTACCCTGACGGCCTTAAGCTCATATTTGCGGAAGCCTGGATGTGTCTTCCTACTAGTGGCAATTATCACATCAGGATTCACGGCCTTTGCAGCATCGGAAATCATTTTTGTCTTTGTTGCAATAGCACATGTCATGGAAAGGAATGTCTGTGATATTCTCCATAATTTGAAGATCGTCCTGAGGTCACCTTCTGCCTCGAAGAGTGTGGAATTTTCTTCAAAACTCTCTCCGTTGTCCAAATATGAGGTCACTTTCATTCCCTTTTTCCCATAGAACTCCGCAAGGTCGTCTGCACAGGCTGCAATACCCGCATCTCTTGACATTATCTTAAGAGATCCTTGCCCCTCGATTTGGAGAAGTTCGGTGGTCTCATCCCCATAGGGGCAATCTTCCAGCAAATAATGTTCGAATAGTTCAATCATCTTGTCACCTTTTGTTATGCATCAATGCATCCTATATTGCACGATATCGAATTCTGTAGTATGAATATGTTAATTCGATAACGTCTAGAAATAAGTTGCTAATTTATCCTGAAATTAACATTATATGCACATAAGTTTATACAGTAGATGGTAAATTTTGATTTTAAGCTTGCATAGAGATATTTCAAACTTGACGGGATTTATGGGATCTAACTATCTTGGCAAAGATGATAGGCTTTTGAAGAAAAAAGCAAAGGAAAAGGATTTGAATTTTGGTTCAAGGAACGTTGGGAGAATAATTAAAGCACTACAATAGAACTATAGCCCATTTTGAATAAACCTAAAGGAAATTAATATATTTGAAGCTTCATCGTTATTTAGTGAAAAACGTTGTATTGCAGGAAATCTGGCTAACCACAAAGAAGGTCCTTATTAGGTACCTTCTAAATCATGTTTTGGAATTGTGAAACCGTACTGCTCCAATATTGAGCTACCTTTTTCTCCCGTGACAAAATCTACGAACATCTGAGATTCATTCTGGTGTTGGGTTGATGTAACTACAGCTATGGGATAATAAATAGTTTCACTCATCGGTACAGAAGTTATCACTTCTATGCTATCTGGTTTTGCAGTCTTGACATCTGTCATAAAGACAAATCCTGCATCAACTTCTCCTCTCTCTACATGAACCATTGCGGATTTTACCGTATCACCAACTATCATCTTATTTTGCACGATATTCCATAAGCCTTTTCCAATCAGTGATTGTTTTGCATACTTACCCACTGTTGAAATTTGTGTATCGGTGGACGCTATCCTTTTTACTTCAGGCTTTGAAAGGTCCTCCATTGTTGTTAGGTTAAGAATATTGCCTTTTGGAACTATTATCACAAGGTAGCTACCTGCAAAGTCTTTTCGGGAATCGTTGTAAACGAATCCATCAGAAGCCAGAATATCCATTTGGACTCTATCTGCTGGAGCATACACATCTATGGGTGACCCTCCTTCAATTTGCATCCTTAGAGAACCAGCATTTGCAAAGTTCATTATGACATCTATATCAGGATTATCAGCCTCAAATTCTTCTTCCATATCTGTGAAAACTTCAGTCAACACTGCTGATGCAGATATGGTGATGGAGGTAGGTTTCTGTTCGCCATCATTCGAATTAATTGAGAAAGCCGAAAGAACTATTACAATAATGATTGCTATGGCAACCATTAACGTTTGATTTCTTTTATTCATAAAAAGCACCTTCATTTTCATATACTTATAGCATAGGGATTGAAATTATATTCATCAGACTCCATACTTTATTTCTATAAATGGTATCAAGAGCGTTATGTTCAACTGAACTGAACACTAATTAGTAACTGTACAGTAGTATATAAAATTTTAGAATTGTATCTGTTCTTATATAAAATTCAGAGGCTCTTTTAATGTAACTTATAGGGATATATTTGAAAGTTACTAGACAAACTCGAAAATGAGTAGAATATCAAATATTGGCTCTGTAGAAATCTTAATACTATCTTAAATTTACAACTACAGTAGTTCGCTAATTTCAGTTTAAACTCATATAAACGACATCATACGATACTTTATATGCGGTGAAGTCCCCTCCTCATGTATTTCCAATCGCAAAATAAAGCCTATACTACTCGATTTGAAATGAATTTTTAATATTATTATGGTTATATATTATCTATCAATTGACAAATCACTCTTATAGGATGTGTCCAAAGTAATATTTAGGATAAGTTTCAGTTGTGTAAATTGCATCTATCAAGACTCATGAGTTAAAATGCTACAAACGAGTCTATAAACTGTCTCTATTAGATTATGGGACAAAAGGGGAGTGGATAAGATGAAAAGGAATATTTGTAAGAAAATTATGATTGCAACCGACGATTCAGATAATGTCAAAAACGCAGTTTCTTCTGGTATTGAAATTGCAAAAAGGATTGGGGCTGAAGTTTATGCAATATCTGTTGTTTCTGATGAGTATGGCCCGTTTGCACGAAAGGGCATAAGCTGGGCGAACAGAATTGAAGAAATATTATTTGATAGGGGAGTACGTGCAAATGCATATGTAGAAGAAGCTGGAAAGGAAGCTGAAGTTCAGGTGGAATCTGTATTGCTCAAAGGCAGACCAGCTGAAGAGATCATCGATTATGCAGAGAAAAATAATATTGACCTGATAGTGATGGGGACGCTTGGTTTGACGGGAGTTAAGAGGTTCTTAATCGGTAGTGTAGCAGAGAATGTTGTTAGACATTCCAAGGTACCGGTGCTGGTTGTGCGATGATATGTGGGATCATGAAAATCTGTTAATTTTCATATGTAAAAACTGTTGCGGAATGGGTGAGACGGAAGCTAAAACCGATGTTAACAGTTGAATATTGTAGATAAATGGGAATTATTATAGAAGGGATTATATATTAGTGAACTGCTGAATTTCATTAAGGCTATATTTGGGATTTTGCTATCCACATCAATTAATAATACTTTCATAAGTTCCCCCTATATCTTACCTTAAATGTACGAATGTCAAATTTAGCAATTGTAATATAGTTTTATTTAATCAATAAACCCTATGTCTTGTAGGAGATATCGTTTTCAACCTTTTCTTAACGACCAATTTTTCATCTTTAACATCCAACTCAAAATCCCCGTTTACAATACTATGAACTTGAGTTGGATAATCCTGAATAATACACCGCTCTATAAAATCATCAACCATCTCACGAGTCAGGATATAATGTATAACAGGAACACATATATTCATCTGAGTGCAATCACTGAACTCCAAATAATGAGGGGATCGCTCAGATTTTTTCTGATAATGTATCCCTTTGTATACGCCATGCAAAAGCTGACGAGTATTAACAGGTTTAACCTCTACATCATCGTTTACCAAAAAGTTACCTCCATTTAAGTTATTAAATATCAAAAGGAACTTAAAAAATTATCCATAACATCTACTTTCCCGACTTGCATTTTAGTTACAATTGTAATTCTTCAATATCTGACATCCCGACAAGAGATGTTAAGATTAAGACTTGGATAGATTTGCGGGTTCAAATCGCTTCCCTCGCATAGAAAGTCGGAGGTCAAGGTTGTGCTCTTATTTCAATCACTAATATATTCCTCTTCGATTACTCTATATGGTAATATATTTATAGTTGTATAATGTTTACGTGGATTTAGCGAGTTCTTTAAGGGCAGCACCCCCAACCACTTATCCCCCACTCCCCAAAACTTATTTTTTGCCCTTTTAGAACTCCTAAAAAACGTCTGTTTCTTCATAACTTTGCGTGCTTATTCCAATCATTGACGTGTTTTCTAATTTTTTATACAATAGTACATAAGGTAGGAGGTAAATGATAGCAATTTTCAGAACAAAAAGGAAAACTATATGGATGAACCCCCTATTTAGGGTTATCCATATGGAAAAAGGCAATATTGGAAGACATATGGAAGAAATGAGTGAGGTTGAGGGGTGGGATTTCCAACACACTTTTTTAAACTATATAAATACGTAATATCACCGCATAGCAAGTAGGGGATATAATTATCTTATAAAAATATCACTTTTCTAAATTTTAGATTGTTGTTTATCTCATATATGCTTTCCAACCTTTCCCTTACATGAGCATTCAACGTAAACGGCTTATCAATCTTAGCATTCTGATAACCTGTAAATAAGTCAATTATTGTGATCCATATTTTCATAATTTGTTGGGTTTAAATTCTGTATGCAATTTACAATTTCATCACAAGTATTTTGATTGATTGAATCTGTTTTATTCATAAAATAAGCAGCTAATTCTGTAAGGTACAGTACTTGTGTTTTGGGAGAGTATACTTTTAATTCCACTTCTTCACTTGGGAATACAACTACAGTATTAATCCATGTTTTAATCCCATTTGACTCAAGATACCTACTTAGTTCTAAAGAATGTTTGTTCCCTTGTTTAACTGGGTTATAAAAATCATATTTTGAACCATTAGGAAAAACCTGCATCCAATTCTTTTTTTCAGCATTTCCATAGATTGTTCCTCTATAATTCTTAGTTTCGATTGTGTAAACCCCTTTAGGACAAACTACAACATGATCAATTTGTGAAGAACCTACTACCATGTCATTAAGTACATACCAATTATCAGGAAGTTTCTCCAGAAGATTAGTTACCATATCTTCACCTTCTGCCCCTTTCCAAAAGGTATTTCCTTGCTTGACTACTATGATTCCTGCAAGGATTAAACCAAACCCTATCAAGCCACTTTCAGTGAAATATATTATCAAGATTCCCAGGATTACTGCACCAATTCCTCCAAAAACTCTTTTACCACCTGCTTCATCGAGACTATCCTGTTCTTTTAATATCTGTGCCATTTTTGTACTCCCGACCTCAACAGCCAGTAAATGTTTGCTTGTATGCTATATATTTTTGCATTATTTTTTATTTGCAACTTGATTTAAAGTCAGCAAAGAATGGATATCCGACAATGATATCGATCCATCTTCAATACTTACTTCATTTGCTAAAAATGGGGAAGATAGTCTATAGATTGTTTGTCTTTTTTAAAGTACGATTATATCCGTTGAATCACGAATATATTATTGAAAGTCGACGAGTGATGAGTGAAAACCACTTCCCCTAAAAATAGCTATCGAAAAAAATGAAAAAATAATAGTAGAAAAGAGATTACCCATAGAACCATGGTTTAGGGTTTAGGCATATTTGTCACTGTTTTCACGACAGTGTTCTCTTACGAAATCAACCCAACGTTCATACCAGTGCCATGCTTTGTCAGCTACCCATATCCCATATCCTTTACCTAGGTTTCTAGCATCCTGACTTTGCCAAAGTTTTGTATGGGAATGCATTGTAAATTTAGTGTAGCCTTCATTATTCATCATTTTAACAATTTGTTTCGGTAAATATTTGTTTTTTTCAGTTTCTTTAATGACGTAATAATCTTTGTTGACAGCTTCTGCTAGGGGAGAACCACTTTTAACGAATTCGATAACTCTGTCGGCTTGTCCTTTACTGTTCGCTGTTTTCTGAATAAATAATATTCGATATGCATATCTTTGATTTCCAAATTAATGGAATCGAAAATAAGTGAATTGGTAGAAGTCAGAGTTAATGAAATATTGCAAAATATCAAGACATAAAAACATATTCAATAATGTTTTTATTAACTTTAGATAGTTTGATATATTTTAAGGTCTAAGGAATTATTGCAAAAAAGGTTTTCAAAGGATAACAAAACCAAAAGGCAATACAAAAAAAGGCACAAAAATAAGGCAATACAAAAAGCAAGAGGCCCACCAGAGGCCGAGCGACAAAAAGCCAAACAATAATAAGCCACACCAATAAGCCAAACAATAATAAGCCACAACAAAAAAGCCAAACAAAAATAAGCCACAACAAAAAAAGCCAATCAATAATAAGCCAAACGAGAAAAGCCACAAAGAAAATAGCCACAAAAATCACAACAATCCAGAAGGTGCGTCGAATATGCACCCTTTTTTGCTAAACACTCAGGGAGATGTTTAGTATAAACGATCAATTTAATTTAACAAAGCAACCTATTCTTGATGCCAACTATTTTGAAAACTTTGATGATGAATTTATAAACCATTTATCACCATCAAAAAAGATAATGCTTAAAATCGATAAGCTCGCTAGAGAAAAGTTAGATGAGCTTCTAGAACCTGTCAGACACGGAGAGATGAGTCTGGATGATCTAAAACAATCAAGGGGGTTAATCTGATGGCTAAAACAGCATATCGAATCAAGCAAAACTGTGAGTGACTTTACCACTCACTTTATTTATACATACAAAAAAAGGTCAGTCAAAAATCGTTTTAATTTCCTTTCTCAAAGCTTTTTTGTTATAAATTAATTTGCCTTCTGCAGCAGGGTTTTCGTAACTTAAATTTGTCCTTGAAATCACTTTGATACTTCTTGGGAAACTCATCAATTGAGAAAGGTCCATAAAATCATTTACTTTCTCACATTTTGAATAATGGAAAGGATGTTGCACATCAACAAATGACTCAAATCTGCTAGAAGCAAACAATTCATTCAAATTTCTAAGCAGATTTTTTTCTTCACCTGCATATTTTGTTTTCTTTGACTGTCTGAGATGTTCCATGGAATAATTATACTTTTTTACTCTATCTGATTCAGATAACCAAGCATCAACAATTTTTATATCATCAAGAAATGAAGATGGAAGTTGCGTTTTAACATCTTCCTGAACTCCAACATCAACGTAAAAATCCATATCACGTAAACTCACATTGCCATATTCAGTCTTAAGTATTTCAACATTTTTTAACTGAGCATCCATCCAATATTCATCTTTAGAATCAGTCATTGATTCTGTTTGACTACTCCTTTGAACTAGGTTATCTAAATAACCACCATCTGGCAAAGTAAATTCAACTTCTGCAATAAACGTCTCTGTATGTTTAGACAAATGTTTAAAAATTATGTCAAATTTATCATTAGAAATAACAATAGCTTTATTTTCTTGAGATAAATATGGATAGCCAGTTAACTGTACATCTGTGAGATTGGGGACAGGAACTGTTATTTTACTACAAATACTTCGCCTAAGACCAGCCTTTATTTCAAATCCGACGCTACAAATACCCTTATTTTCCGGACACCTTATAGAAATCGATTTACTCTTAATTTTAGATGTATCACTAAGGGATGTATGAATTTTACCAACAATTTGCAGAAGCTTATCAACGTTCAATACCATTATCCCCCCAATTAAATAATTTATGCAGCTCTATTGCTCCTTTACTATTTGCAGAAATAGTAATTGGTTGAATCTCAATAGGATCATATTCACTTAATAGTAAATCCGATTGAACTAATCTTAAAAGTATTGTTTTTGGTTCTTCAGAAAGAGGAATAATCGTAAATGGATTAAATATGAAAATTTTGCTACCTACTAAAGATTCCGTATAAGCAACAAAACTATTTATTAAGCTTTTAAATTTTATATTTGTAATGAAAATCCTCTGGATGGAGTCTCCAAACGAATCTGAAAATATAGAATCATTTAAAAGAGTTTCCTCAAATCGATTATTGAAATCCTTCGAAGGTAGTTCTGGATCTCTAGCAATATTTAGGAAATCATCTAGCAATATACTGTGCTTAGGATAAGTTTCTTTTAAAAATAAAACTTCATCTTCTAAACTTTTACTGATTTCATCTAGTGACTGTTTTTGATCATCCGATAAATCTTCAGCAATCTCACTTTCTTCAGCAGTCATCAAAACTAAAACAGAAGTTGCATCCCCAATATTCGATATACATATTTTGTTATCGATCTCTTTTTCAGGAAAAGATATATTTATAGATAAAGGGACTTGAAGAACCTCTATTAGAGGTCTATGTAGTGAAATTTCTTTTTTCTTTCTATAAAAGACAGTACCATTTCTAATAAAAGAGAAAGTAACAAAACCTGTCAATTTCTTTTCACATTCAGATCTTAAAGATTCAAAGAGTAAGCCAACATATCCATCAACATCTGGAGATACAATATCTATAGAACAAGCGCTACAATCATTTTCCAAAGCGCTAACATTATATATTTCTTTTATTTTTAAAAAATCAGGAAAGTCAAGTGATATTTGATCATATTCTAAATTATCCCAAGTAATATGAGAAGGAATCTCTTCACCCTGCAATCCTTCTTTCGGAAGAAACATAGATTTTATAGTCATAATACTATAGGTAATAAACTGTTGAAGGATATATACTTTTTTAAATGGTATAATGTAATTTGATTACATAATTTATAACAATAAAATAAGAAGAGAGGGGCTTTTAACCCCGAGATTCCAAGCCGTCGGAGAGATTTGAACCCTCGACCTGCTGATTACGAATCAGCCGCTATACCGCTAAGCCACGACGGCACTTCAATCTTATACCTAATAAGGATTTTATGATATAACCATTTCGGCCAGATCAGCTAATACGGACCTCGATACACACATTATACTGATGTGGGGCATATGATCTCACAGTCCTGCATTCCAGAACTTCTATAACACGTCCTGCTTTCTCAGCAGCATTTGAAATCAGCTTGAGAGAGCCATCATAAAGGTCGTCTTCGTGGGTCATTCCATAATAGTGGATAACACCACCTGAAGCGGTAGCAAGGACAGCGGCGTCAAGAAATGCATCCGCACTATGAGGGAGGTTCATTATCACATGATCGCCCATGCCTTCGAAATTTCTTACGATCTCATTGGCATCGCCTTCAATTACCTCGATATTATCGACCGAATTGAGAATTACGTTCTCTTTTAGGAAATGAATTGCATCTGGATTCTTATCCATGGCAATTACCCTTTTACATTTTTTTGCAATGGGGATGCTATAAGGCCCGACACCTGCGAACATATCCACCACCACATCATTCTCACTCACCTGTGAAACAATGCGCTGGCGCTCAGTAGAAAGCCGAGGAGTAAAATAAGCGCGTGAAAGATCAACATGATATTTGCAGCCATGGTCCTTATGCACAGTATCGGTACGACCATCCCCAGCTATCACTTTGAACCTGCGGGTCCGGAACTCGCCTTCAACCGCTGAAATCGCACCAAGCACGGTCTTTACGTGGCGATGGATCTCCAGAAGAGCCTTTCCGATATTCTCAGCATCGGCTTCATCAGCTTCGATGAGTGCAATGTCACCCACCACCTCATACGAAGGAGTGAAACCAAGAATATCCTCAAGCGTCAGGAACTTGTCATGGGACTCGAACTCCCGCTCCTCCTGTCGTGCTTCTTTTGGCAAAAGCGCCATCTCCTCAGAAGAGAGCATTCTGGAAAGCGGAAGGCATAGATCGGCATCCACTGAAACTATTTTTAGACCCTTATCGAGCAGGTCAAGCTCCAGAATTACCTTTCTAACAGGTTCACCTTCATTCTTCGGGATAAAAATACACGGATGTTTCAAAGCTATATCTCCTAACGATCAAAATACCTCATCCAATGGCAAACCAGCCACCGAACAATATCAGGAATATCCCGCATGATACAAGAATTTGCTTGTATGTCCTTTGGGAGAACATCCCTCTGCCCCTGCTAAAGGAAAGCGACACGGCAGTGAACCAGCCAAGGTCTGCGAGCCAGTGGCCAATGATGAAGAATAACACCGCCACCATTCCAATTTTATAACTTTCAAGTACAAGAGCACTTCCCACTGCCAGCCACCAGATCCAGAAATAAGGATTTGATACAGATGTGACAATACCGGCAACCAGTGAGTTCGATGGAACTTTATCTTGAGACTGTGAATCATACGACGTATTTCGTGCACCCATGATGGTCATCATGCCGAAAACAACCAGTGCCAGACCTCCGGTCACTGAGATAAATGCCATCTCCCGCTCACCGATAAGAGCAGTAAGTCCGAAAAGAATGAGAATGAGCACCAAAGTTTCGATTATCGCATGCCCGAGAAATACCTCAGGTCCTGCCCTCCAACCTTTTTTCAGAGTACCTTCGATGGTCACAAAAAGCATAGGTCCCGGCACAAGAGCACCAGTAAGTGCTACGATGAAACCAATGGAAAACATCTTGAAAAGTTCCAGCATGAGCATAGAGATACAATGGTCCTATATAAGCAAGACGATATAGAAAAAAATAAAACCGCAAAGGCCACACCAGCGCCTTTGCAGTTTCCGTTAAACAAATCAGAGAATTATCTCGATATCCAATTCTTCTGCTAGTTCCTTATACCTGTTACGAATAGTGACCTCGGTCACTCCGGCAACATCTGCAACCTCACGCTGCGTTCTGCGCTCGCCACACAGAATGGAAGCGATATAGATAGCTGCTGCCGCTACACCAGTAGGACCACGTCCGCTTGTGAGTTCTTTCTCAGATGCCTGACGAAGGATCTCCACACCTCTTGACTGTACCTCACCCTTAAGGTTCAGACCTGAGCAGAACCTTGGAACGTAATCTATAGGGGAAGTTGGCATCAGTTTAAGCGAAAGTTCACGGGAGATGAAACGGTATGTCCTTCCGATCTCTTTCCTGCTTACCCTTGAAACCTCTCCGATCTCATCAAGGGTACGAGGTACACTGCACTGGCGACATGCTGCATAAAGCGCAGCCGCTGCAACACCTTCAATACTCCTGCCACGGATGAGGTTCTTATCGACCGCTTTTCTGTAAACAACTGCAGCTGTCTCACGAACAGTACGTGGAAGACCTAATGCAGATGCCATACGATCAAGTTCGGATAGTGCAAAAGCAAGGTTCCTTTCAGTAGCATTGCTTACCCTAATTCTACGCTGCCACTTTCTCAACCTATACAGTTGTGCACGGTTCTTGGAAGAAATTGATTTGCCATAAGAATCACGATTCCTCCAGTCGATCATAGTAGAGAGACCTTTGTCGTGGATCGTGTAGGTCATAGGTGCACCAACACGAGAACGCTTCATACGCTGATCATGGTCGAAAGCACGCCACTCGGGACCTTCATCAACAAACTCGGCATCCACAACAAGACCACAGTCAGCACATACCAATTCCGCGCGCTCATAGTCTTGTTCAAGGCTACGACTGCCACATTCCGGACACTCGACCACCTTGTTCTCGACCTCTGTAGTCTTTTCTTTCTCCTTACGTGCCTTGATCATAGCACGTATCTTTTCTCTCTCTGAAGTA
>Ga0255365_10006_pt1 | contig 43596 bp, 47 predicted proteins | sample ANMaggSeSYBR01J3_FD_182089 | JGI IMG/M metagenome (GOLD analysis project Ga0255365, IMG submission 182089) | Sediment cell enrichment communities from methane seep in Santa Monica Basin, California, United Staets - ANME aggregate JGI... | ecosystem: Environmental > Aquatic > Marine > Cold seeps >... | reverse complement strand
CTCAAGCCTTTTTGATTGACAAGCTAAATCCTTCCTAATCAATGTAAAATCAGTATTGAATGATTTTTTAATCACAACATCTTTTTCTAAAAAATAATTTAATACATCTAAAAAATAAAAATTATTGCGACTCCTTTTTAATTTATTAAACTTTATTTCGTCTATTAGATTCATTAGAAGTAGATGTGGATTTATCAAGTCCTTGTCATATGCTTCCTTGCTGAAATCTTCAATTATTTCTTCCCACAAGTCAACCCAGTATTTAGTTTTCTCAGTAATTTCATCCTCTTGATAACCAGCCCAAAACTGAAGATTCATATCATGCTATATAGCTCAGCAACTATTTATAGTATTTTAAGAAGCCTCAAAGATAACAAAGTCAGTTTGTAACTATGAAGAGAATCTCATATATCAACTCTTTACCCATATCTCCAACCTATTCCTCACATGAGCATTCAGGCTAAACGGCTTCTCACTCTCAGCATTCTGCTTCATGTAATGCAAAGTACCTTTAGAGAACCCCATTTTCTTCCAGTATGAATAAGAAATACTAGGTATCTTTTCAAACATTAGAATAAAGTACTATTACACTCTTCTTTTTTTGGTGTTGTGTTGTGAAATATAGGACTAAAAAGCAAATAAAAAGTTATGCAATCATAGGAATCATATTTTTTGCAGGAATGTTTATAGGCACTGCTTATGGAAATGACATTAAGCAAATAATTACAGATTTAGACATGCCACAAATGGATTATCCTAATAATAAAAAATATTCTGTTGAAGTGATTAGTGTAAAAGAAGATTCATTCAGAACAGCGTTTGGATCGGAAGATATTGATGATGTAAAAATAAAAATAACAAATAATGGTGATGACAGTATTAAGCTTAGCCTTAAAAAACATGGCATTGTTTACGACGATAGTCACCAACAAGGAATTTTAACAACTACTATGAGTATATCCGTGCCAAACAAATACTTAGATTGGGATGATCCTGAATATTATGGATACTTCACCTTGTTCCCAGGTGGTAGCACAACACTTGATTTAGCATTTTCAAAAATAGACAAAACATCTGATCCAAAGTTAGTTCTTTCCTTCATAGAAAATCCAGATGTTGAAATAACAGATGTCGGAACACTTATTCCAAATATAGATATAAGTGGACATGAAGATGAATATATAATTCCGCTTGAACCGTATTTTTACAAGTTTTGAGACGAGAGTATATTAGAAGTGTGGGAATTTATCACATTGCTTTGATTCCCCATGCTTCGAAATCCATATTATATCTTACGGATTGTTACATTTGCTTGTATGGCATAGTTATGGAGTCTTATAATTATTGAGTATGGGTTATTGAAACAATCGTGAAATTTAAAGAGTGGTGATGAACATGGGTGTAATGGATAGGGATTATAGTAGTAATGATAAAGGGAACTTGCGCCCCTATGGTGAAGATACTAAGAATAGAAGAAAATGTTTCTATTGCGGCACAATTCCAGATAGCACAAAGAACCGTCGCTATACAGGAGGAAGAATGGACATCATGGAAGGTGTCCCCCAATTCCTTTTTAAATGTCATAGGTGTGGACATTCATACTGTGAAAAACACAGATTGCCAGAACAACACGAATGTATTGGATTACCACAGAATATTAAAAAAATGAATAGAATGGTTAATAACATTCTTACAGAAAACGAAAAAGAAACTCTCAAAAACAACGAAACAATACTAATCAATGTCTCAAAGGATTCTACATATCAGAATCAAACAGCGAAAGCTAATGATTTTGAAAAAAAGAAGAAAATGGTTAATTCAATCTTGACAGAAAACGAAAAGACAATTGCTTCTCATAAAAATAAAAAACAATCGAAAGTAAACAATTCAGTCAAGAAAACAAATACTACGAAAAGCAATGTTTCAGAAGAACCAAAACTTCATAGTAAAACGATAAATACGAATTTTGAAAAAAAGAAGAAAATGGTCAATGAAATCTTGACAGAAAACGAGGTTAAGATTGCACATAATAATGATAATTCTGAAAATAAAAACAAAAAAACAAAAGGCAAATACAAGCATAATAGTGATGAAAATAAATTAAATAATCAGAAAGAAAAAACATGGTATTCTACTAAAAGACTATTGGCCGCAATGCTGATCTTTGTTGTCCTTATGAGTGGTTCTTACATCGTATTTACAAATATAGGTGATTTTTCATTATGGGATTCTTATGAATCCATAGATGTTCCATCAATACAATTTATTAAGGCATCCGGTGAACCAATCGTATTAGTTGATAATGAATTTGCTCATGACGTAACATGGGATGAGTTAATTACTTTTATAAAATCAGATGATACTGATCAAATTGTGTATAATGATGGTAGTTTTATTTGTGGAGATTTTGCAGAAAGACTACACAACAATGCAGAAAAAGCAGGAATACAATCTGCTTTCGTATCAATTGATTTCTATGATGATGTAAATGGACATGCATTAAATGCCTTTGAAACTACAGATAAAGGATTAGTATATGTTGATTGTACTGGTCCAACGCAACCAATTGGAGAATTGGACAGTTACGATAAAATAGGATATATTGAAGTTGGGGAAGAATATGGTCTTATTTCTGCATATTATACAAAGGATCCAACATATACATTCTACGAAAATAGGAACAAAAATATGAGAGGGTTCTTTGAAAGTCCAGGAACCATTAAATCAGTTAATATATATTGGACTCAAAACTCGTTTTAATATTATTTTTGTATATTGAATAAAAAAAGAATGGGATTTATCACATTGCTTTGATTCCCCATCCTTCTAAATAAATTTTATATCTTACGAATTGTTACATTTGCCTTTGGTGCTTTCCTCTTTGTGTCACGTTTTAGCTTATCTGCTGTTGTCTTTGATAGCTTACCGCTTCGCATTGTGATGCTTGCAGTTACTACATATCGTGTTGTTGCCTTCCGTGTGGCTTTCTTTGTGGTCTTATGTGTCGTTCTTTTAACCGTTCTTTTTACCATGTTCTATCCACCTGTGTTATGATGTGGTAATTGTAATCGGTCACACACAGCGTTATACGAGCCAAAATAAAGCACATAGCGACGCTTTTATTACGCAATTGACTTGTACCATGCATGTAATTATGCCGTTTTTTAGTTTGTAATCCTTTTTTGATTGAAGTTATTAGAAATTAAGAAAATGTAGATGTGATATGTGACAGGGATCTGGCAAAGCAAGCAAACAAGGAATAGGTGATTAATGATCCCTGCCACGATAGGGGATATAATTAGGAGTTGGAAGTAAGGGATTACTCCCCTACATTTTCCGAGTTTATTCTTTCTTGAAGTACATAATAGAACTCAAAACAATTCCAACAATACTAATAACGGCTGCAAGCGAGATCATTCCACCAACGCTGCCCCAAAGGTCAGCACCGGTTGCGATGTCAGTATTTGTTGTAGAGTTCCACTGACTGTCGGCTGCAAGATCTCCGGTTGCAGCATCTACTTCTGATCCTATCATAGGGCCCCAATTGATGCTCCGATTAGCTGATTAAATCCATCTGCCATATTTTCATCACCACTCTTTTTAAAAGAGGTTACGATACAATAAATAACTAAAGGTTATAATCCAATGTAATTATTATTACTAAGGGTTATTATAACATATTCGGTTATGCATGTGAAACACATCTACTCAAGGGTGACATTCTTGCGGTCCAACTAGCACAACCTGGACCAATAAACAAAAAGGCGATTTTAAAACCCGTCACGAAGATTTAATTTGAAATTAATAGTAATGTATGCATTTTGCATGAAAATGGCAATATAATGTTGAAAATGAAAAAAATAGATACAATTTCACTATGAAGATCATAATAAAACACTGAAATCCCAACTATTCCAACTATTCCAACTATTCCAACTATTCCAACTTCGATTCCAACTTAAAAATCTCACATAAACGCAATCGGATGTATGTTTTTATGTGATTGATTCCAACTTCATTGCATTGTTTACTCTCTACTTCTTTTTTATCTATTTTTATCTCTTTTTTATGGTGATTATACAGTATTATAAAGTCTTTTTTTCTTTGAAGTAAACAATAGAGAATTAAGTTGGAATACATCACTAAAAAACGCACACAGCACACTCGGTTCCAACATCAAAAACGAAGTTGGAATTTCAGCGTGCCGAAGTTGGAACGTAAAAAACAACCAAAGTCTAAATTGCCAATATTTCCCAATCAAAAAAGAAGAAAAAAAACGGTATTCTGAATAAAAAAGATAGTATTATGCAAAAGCAATATTTGCATAAACTTGGTATTTCGTTGTATCGGATGGTGATAGTGTTCTTTTCGATGTTGACGTTTTTATACCAACTGTTTTGCATGCTGGCATAAACTTCTTTTTAAATGAGTTTGCATGCATCAATGTAATACCTCGATCCTTACAAAATATTATATATTCTGCATACACTGCGTCTTTCCCTATAAATTCGTATTCACGCTGTGCGATATGTTCCTCTATGAACATTGTTATAGGATCTGCTAATTCTTCCCACTTTGTCCTTATGTCCTCGTTGGTGTTCTCTGTAGAGAATGCGGAATTTTTTAATACAGTCTGTAACCCTTTGATTGCTTTATTGAGTATTCCTGATTTTTCAGCATCATTTAGACATTTGTCTGCAATGTGTACATCTCTTTCACTTGATCCCCTGAATCTATTAGGGAACATTAAGAAAATCCATCTATCAAAGAATCCAACACTTAGGTCTTTTGATTTCGGCATTTCATTAATTGCAAATGCCATTTTTGCATGATTTATAAAACTGAATGGAGCACCATACTTCACATCACAATCTATTCTATCTCTTCCACATCCCTTTTTAAATCCTTCTGTGTTGTTTATGCTGTTGTTTCCCATATCTCCGCATATATTTCCTAACTTCCCATACAAACCTGCGATTCTGAATGGGTGTTTCTCTTGGTCGGATATTTGTTCAAGGCTCATTTGTGATGTGTTCTTCCCACCTAAAAACTCTGTCATAATGTGTATAAGTGTACCTTTTCCATTACCACCTTCACCGATGAGCATTAACGCCTTTTCTAATGGATATTCCATATAAAGAGAGTAACCAATCCATTCAAATACAAAATATACCTGATCTTGTATCGAACGCCCACCATCTGGCAAAAACAATGAATTTAAGAATCCATCAAAGTTATGGCATGTTGCTTTTGGATCATACTTAACATCAACGAAAACGGTTATTATCTTACTTGGTGTATGTGGTTCAAGTACACCCGTGCATACGTTTAATATCCCATTCCTTACAACTATTTCACATGGATTCTTATTTACGTCTTCCCTGCTGATGTGTGAGCAATCCTCGATGTATGATAATACTGATGATACATACCCTGCATCTGCTTCCTTCAAGTCCTTAGGATCTTCCACATCATCCTGCATTTTTATAAACGTCTCTCTTATGATCTCCTTCAAGTCCAATGCGTTTTTTCTTGTTTTGATATTATTATAGACACCATTTTGATATAGGTAAAATTCTAATGAATCTTCCATTACAATTGTAGGGTGTGTCCTCAATATTTCCCTTGCACATTTTGGTGCTGTTATTATCTTTTTATCTTCCCCTTTGCTGTTGCCTTTGTCCTTCGATTTTGCAATTGGTCTTCCTGTTGCTTTTTCACCTGTTACATAGAATTGTGATAATACTACATCTGCTTTGATCGATTCGGTTTTTGCGGTTGCTTTTTGATTTACATGGCTTATTTCATACATTGATTGCTTTTCATCATACGAGTTACCAAACATCATCATACATGCAAGTACCAATTCTTCCGTTGTTGCCCCATTTGCTTTAAGCTCTGCGAATAAATACAATGACCTTTGTCTTCCATCACTATTCCGGAATACGCTTAGATCGTGGTACAGTGGGTTTGGGATGTTCTGTTTGTCCTCATCCTTGTCTAATGTATCCTCATCAAATATCATCTTCCATAATGTTGAAAATGTTGGCCTGCACCTATTCAAAGACATTTGTAATGCCTTGTATGTATCTTTTGTTTCATTCAATCTACGAATCACTACACTTGGCATCTCTGGTCTTTTTGCAATGTCACCCGTAAGCATGTAAATATCCCCACTGGCATGGGTTGAAGGTGACATAACAACATTGCCTGCTTCCCCTAACCAATCCATCCCTAACGCTTTAGCATGTGTTAATTTGAATGATTTATCATATTTGAATAACCAATGCCATCGGCCATTTGTACGCTTTTGTTTGATCCATCCAGAAGTATCAACGCCTAACAGTATGTTTTCCCACATTCCCTTTATGTACCAATCAACGTCAATTACCATTAAATCAGAAGCCTTGCCACATACTGCACCAATATTAAGCCCCTTTTTTTCATAGTATAGTTCAATTTCTTTGTCGGATTGTGGATCTGTTATCTTTGACCATCCCTTTTTAATAGGATTTTTGCCCGGACTTGTCTTAATGCTTGTTGGTTTGCTTAATGGATGTGTTATGATCCCTGCATCACGATATTTTAATGCAGCTTCCGCTAAGGTGTTCATGCGATCACCTTTGCATTAAAATTCATCCCACCTATTTTGAATGGTGTATAGAAGGTGCTAATATCAACTTCAACTACTTCGATTTCTTCAAAATCCGTTAAGTATATAAACGATACTGCGTGTTTCTCATGTGGAGTAGCAATATTTTCTTTGTGGTTGTCCTGATCGGCAACCCCATTCACTTTTAACATGACTTCAACCCCTTAGCTTGGGCTGTTTCTCTGCACTGATTGAAGCAAGTACATTCTTCGTAAGGTTCGGGTATATTCATGCTTCGATCCCCCAATCTGCTTTCACTTGCTCAACCGTTGTATTCCCTGCTTCTATATCTGCAAGGATTGCATTTACTCGCCTGCGTGCTTCCTGTTCGATTTTAAAAAAGTCTTGATAGAGCTTTGGGAGATGTTCAACTATATCAGGCGATAGTTCTTTAATGCTGGGTGTTGCATTATTCATTCTGGCACACTCCATAGTGTGTTGGCTCTGCCCCTGTTCTTGTATTTGCTTGACCGGCATCAAGTACAGGGGTTAAAATTATCTTATCGTTTCTCATTTCCATTTCTATTACTGTCCCTTTTTCAATTCCTAATAATCGACATGCTTGTGCTGGTATACCCACAAAATACGTCTCTCTACTCTTTTGTACTTTTCTTGTTAGCATTTTATCATCTCATGTGACTTACAAAAAAAACATTGCATACATTTTTGTATCTAAATGTATTTTTGTTTTGCAATGATAAATTACATGGCATAATCTATATGTATTTTGAAGTTAATTTGTAGATGTATACAAACACATATTTTTAAAAAAATGTATGTAGGTATTTTTATGACAAAGAAAACATTAGAAGAACGTTTACAATCAAATACGGTTGAATCTTTGCTATATATTGCAACAATGCAACCAAAAACACAAACGGATGCCATTGAGTTAATCTATAACAAAAAAAATATAAACTCATCGCCAGTCAAAAGTGCACGGGACATATTGGTAAGAGAAGGTGCTCTAAAATACGGTGAGGGGATTAGTAAAGTTCCATTAATCGCACAAGTTGATGTATTCTTAAATCACTTAAAAACAAAAAGTGATAATCGCTATTCTTCAAATGTTGTAGACAATGGATTAACAAAAAATGATTTGGCATATCTTAAGATGGTGTTAGATTCCGATTATTTCAGAGATATCTTTTATAGTAGGTATTTTTTTGAAAATTGTTATGGCGTCCATAGGGGTAGTGTTGTAAGGGAAGATGGAAAATTAGCAATGCGTGGTGGTGCATTTGGATATATGGAATTTGCATTAACATCGATACTCCTCTATTCACAATTCTTAAAGTATTCCGGATTATTTAATGATCTATATATCAACGATATAGAAGAAGTAGTATCTAAGTGCCGTGTTTCTAACAACGTTGTGAATTCGTTCTTAAAAGATGTAAACCCCAACGTATACGATATTTTGTTAGAATACCCACCTCTAAAACAAACCATGGAATATTGCAAACTTGAATATGAGCCACACCCATATGATAATATCAAACAAAAAAAAGGGTGTGGTTTTGAAAATTTTATAGATAAAGCTGTATTTAGTGGCTTCTTTTTACTGTTTCCACCGCCTTTAACTGAGAAACTAACTTTATTGAATCTATCATCAGCCGTATCAACATTTACGGGGAGATTTTTGCCGGAAGTTGTAGGTTATCAAAAAGAGTTGTGAATAATCACAACTACCTACCTGAAATAATTTTATTCGGTGTGCAATTCTTCTTTAATCATTGTTCGCATCATTTCCTTTAACATTGCTTGCATGTTTTCCGGTGACATTGCTGTTTTTGCCATTTGTTCGGTTTTCTCTGATGCTTCCTGCATTTCAATAGCTGCCTTTGCATCCAATACTTGACCACACTGCACACAAAACTTAGCATCAAAAGCATTCTTGACCTTGCAAGTAGGGCATTCTTTCGGCATCATCTCTAATTGTGGTTTAGGATCTTTCTCTGTGATGATTCCATGTATTGATAATATCTTACTTTCAACATCTGCACCTGACAAATGCAAATATGTAGCCGGCATATCGGAGTTGGTTTCCCATCCTGCAAATTTTCTTAATTCCATTTCATTCACTCCAAGTTTAGCAAGATCGGTTAATCTTCCGTGCCTGAAAGCATGAGGATAAATGTTTTTCTTTGCATTCACCTTTTTAGCTAACCCTTTGAGCATGTTACCTGCAGTATGCCTATGCAATCGTCTAAATTCGCCCTCATACTTCCTATCGGTTATAAAGACCGGTGCATTAGGGTTATCCCTGTCAGGATGATGATTAAGCCATAATCTGAGTTCAGGAACTGACATGATTAAGGGGATTCTTCGCATTCCCGTCTTTCCTGAAACAATGATAGTACCACCATATTTGTTAAACTCAATATTCTTCAAGTTCATATCAAGTATTTCGCTGATCCTTGCAGCACTATCCCACAACAAAGAAATTAACGCTCTATCCCTTTGTTTACTGCATCCGGATAGTAATTGCATAACATCTGATTCTAAAATAAGTTCTTCAACTGGAAGTGTGTTTTTAGGTGTTTTGTGATCCACATTATCAAATAGATCATTGTCAGGAAGTAACCATTTAAAAAACACTTTCAAAGTCACTATGTTATCATGGACCGTGGACGGTTGGCATGTATCACGCCTATGCAAGTAAAACGTTTCTATATCGTTCTTTGTGACGGTATGCATGTCCTTGTTATCAATGAACCTTAAAAATGATACCATCTGCCACATTTCACCGGTTATAGTGGATTCTTTTTTACTTTTTAGTCTGGCAGACAATACATAATTTTCAAGTATTGTTTTATTCGGTTCTTCGAATATGGGTTGATTTACTTTCATAATTAATAATTGTTTACATAGTTAATAAGTCTTGCTTCATAATATGGGCTATATTCAGAGCCTAGTCTCGTAGGAGTTCGAGGGTTCGAATCCCTTCTCTCGCACCAAAACTCTTTTTGATGAATATTGTTAAAGATTGAATGAGGATACTTTTTATAAATTTTGAGTGTTACGGAGTTCGGATTTTCCCCTCTAACAATAGTGTGGGGATATAGGTAACAGCAAAAAACGGAACTCCCTAAATATAACATTTAAGTTGGATTGAAGTACTTTTACAAAATAAATTGTTATTAATAGTGTGACAAGAAAAAGAGATTTCATAAATAAAAAATTTATTTTACTCCATATTTTTTATTCTGTGCTATTAATTCTACAGTTTTTTTAATCCTTCTCTGCCGAGTATCATCTTTCTTAGCAATATCCACCCAATAAACATAGGATAATTTTGCTGAAGGAGCAAGGTTTTCGAAGTTATTTAGTGCTTTCTTATTCTTTGCCAAAGCTGATTTAAGATCATCTGGAACAGAAAAATTTTTACTGGATGGAACAATTTCATTATTCTTGAATCCATTCTGAAATATCCTAAGACCCTTTTCTGTCATAAGCCCTTGCTTAATCATTTTTTTTGCTCTTTCAATATTGATTACAGACCAATGGCTTTTGGATGTTCGAGGACTATAATGCTGCATATATCTATCATCATCAATTTTCTTTTTCTGACTATCAATCCAGCCAAAACAAATAGCCTCCTCAACAGCATCGCTATAAGTAATTGATATATTTTTCGTGTGCTTCTTATAATAGATCAGCCAGACACCTTTTTCAGTAAGATGGTTTTTTTGTAACCATGACCGCCAATCTTCACGATTTTTAGAGTATATTGTCTCTAATTTTTCTTTCATTTATTTCCTCTGATCTTATCCAAATTGCTTTCCGCATTTTGATGATTTGGGACTGAAAAGAAGCCTTTTAACATATTGCAGGTTTCATATTCGTCACAACTCGCACATGTGCTGAAGCCCCTTCCCTTACAGCATTTCCTTATAGGACAGTTTGAACATCCTATAAAAACACTGCTTTCTGACCAGCAACCTTTACAATTCATATCTTTTAAAGTCAAATCCTTTCCAAGATATTCAGCATAAAGTTTCGACCATTCTTCCGCAGTTTTTTGTCTCAGCTTGTCATCATTATTAGCTATAGCAATGAATACTGGACATTCCTCACAATTCAACCCACAGCAACCTAAATTTTTTTTTCATGGTAGCACTCCCTTTTAAAAAAAAGTTTTTTATTGCTTATTAATTCACTCACCCTTTAGTGTGTAGAATACAGGCTCTTAAATTAAAATTAACAGAAGCCCTGTTTTCCCCATCTTTCCAACCTCTCCCTCACATGAGCATTCAGGCTAAACGGCTTATCACTCTTGGCATTCTGCTTCATGTAATACAACGTACCTTAGAGAAAACCAACCACACCCTTCAAATCCCCAGATTACTTTTGTAAAGAGAGCATTTATACTTCAGAAATGCCCCCTATATCTTATTCACACGACTGGAATGCATATATCAAGAATATGATGCTTTTCTGGATGTTCTTCAGGGGAGTTTAAATATATCTCATAACTTGCCCGGGATATGTCAATTTCAAGGTTGTTTTGTATCAGCCATTCAACGATCTTTTCCCATGCAGGACCATATTCTTCCGTTCCTGTCAGTTCTGCACGCATTACTACATACTTTCCTCCGGGAAGCTTTTGCTTTTTAATGTCTCCATCCACTTCAACATCATCATCAATGGTCATGCACACATCCAGCTTAAGTTCTTCCGGAGGGGTAACACCTGGATCATCATAATATGCAGACATGAAAAGAGTATCCGGTCCAAACAATTGTTTCGGACCTGCCCAGCCACAAAGTTTACCAAATAATTCTTCAAAGACCTTGGCATTTCCAATATAGTTACCAACAAAGGAAACATATGCTACATTTCTTTCTTCTATTTCTGTTATCTCTGGCTCTTTTATAATTTCCATACATATCACCTAACTTTAATTTCAAATCTTTCTATGTAAATATCTTTTCAAATATTACTTTTATAGCTTATTCTGACCTTTTTACAGAATCAGTTGTTTCAGATACGTCTCATAACGAAATAGACTGCTATTATTCCTGCTATCGCCATAAAGGTCACGAATCCCGGTGTGTCCTCACCCTCAGTTTCAACTTCAAGCGGGGCTTCAGCTATCCTGTCAATTGTTTCCTGTGAGAGGAACGAACCACCAGCACCAAGTATCACACCTTCACAACCTTCACAGAATATTTCAGTATTCTCGTGGCAGAATACACAATCCTTTGCTTCCGTGGTAGTTGTGTGAGGCACCCATTCAGCAAAAGCCGTATGTGTGGAATTGTTGTAAGAGGTGGTCATATTGATGAAAGGTTTGATAGTGCCATCTACAGACCTAGCAAGGTAGAACCTATCCACATCAATTTTATCCAGTTGACCTGTTTCAAGATGGCAGTTCTCACAAGTGATAGCCCAGCCGGAATGACAGGCTGAACAATCAAGTTTCCCATCATGTATGCTATGTGCAGGAATATCCTGAGAATACTGTGTAACATCCATACCCTTTACCGACTTTTCCGGATCACTATGACAATCAGCGCAGGTAACTTTTACAGCTTCCATCTGGGATTCGTAAGTAACTCCATCACCATGTATCTCTTCTGCTGTATGGCAGTCTGTGCAGTCAAGTCCTTTTTCATAGTGGAGATCTGCATTTGGAGCTACACCCTTATGTGCTGGAAGCTCTCCTTGGAAATATGATGTCTGCTTTTTAAAGTGGCATTGATCACATGTTTCCAGAGTTAGATCGCTTCCGTGCCCTCCCTCACCTGTATGACATGATGTGCAGGAAGTTGCATGACATGCAGAGCACCCCCTTTCCTCATAGAAAACATGCATATCAATTCCAAACTCACCTGCTGCCCCTTTCTCATATTCTCCTTTCATGCTGCTGCCTGTGTAATGAAGAGATGATGAAAAATTAGCAGTAATATCTGAATGGCAAGGTTCACAGCTTTCAAATTCAGATACTGGTTCTTCGATTGCAAAAGCAACATTTGTCGTCAGGATAAAAAAAGCTGAGACCATTACAAGAACGATACTTACGATATAATTTGTGTATAGTTTTTTCCCAGATGTATTGCGGAAATTTTGGATAAATTGGAACCTTTGGTTCATTAGCACTCCCCCTGCTAATATTAGATATGCATTGACATTTATTTAAGAGTGTTGCAATCATTGGAATCGCATTTTATTGCCACAGGTATAATTTGGCTCACGTTATCGTTTCCGATAAGCAGCATCGCAACCCTCTTCGATCATTTAACCATCTTCATAAAAATAATGAACGAAACAAACGTTCCTTTATTTATCAAAAGCAGGTTCAACTGTGGACTGTGAAATGATCAATTCAGTCTATTACCACTGGCCATGATCAATTAAGGTCTAAAAAGATTACGAAATTAAAAAACTCTCCAATCTCTTCCCTACATGAGCATTGAGAGAAAGATTGGAAGTGTGGCTATAATAACTATGTTCAATAGAGGGGGTACTACATGAAAAACGAAATATTGGCCAATCTGAGTAGGGCAAATATTTGAAACTTTGCCCTGTCCAAAGTGTAAAAAGCTCACTCGGAAGGGAGGATACAACAGCTTAACCTTGATTCTTTTTTAAATGATCGATCTGATCGTATATATTTTGAATTAATTCTTCGAACTTATTGATCTCTGAGAGATAATTTTCATAAGTATGTAGTTTAATCTTTTGTTCTTGGGTAGTGGCATTGCCTCTGTATTCTTCTATAAGAGGATCAATTTTCGTTTTTGCAATGTCTAATTCGGTTTCAAAGCTGTTCCTGATCTGGATAGCAAAAGCATCTAACAGATTTTTTTCCATATGCAGATATGTCTTGCGGGATCCGGGCTTATGCAACCTTTTTATACTCCAAAAATTCTCAATGTTTTTGATCTTAAGGCTTATAGAAGCAAGACTATACCCTGTCCTCTCTGCCAGTTCCTCCATACTTATTGCATCGGATTCAAAGTTAAGTATCGATAGGATTTGTGCAGTGGAATTATCAACTCCGTAGCCCTTAAAGATCTCATGACCAATGTCAATTATCTTTTTTTCAATATCATTCATTTTACTCATCCACGAATCTGAATGTTTTCTAATAAAATATTGGTGTAATGCATGATCAAGCTGATACCAATTTTAAACCACCGATCCCAACAGCAATCAGTCCAATGAAAAATATCCTTGATAAATTCATTGATTCGTTGAAAAGGACTACTCCCAATACTGTTGTCCCAATGATCCCAATACCTGTCCAAACTGCATAGGCGGTCCCAACAGGCAACGTTCTCAAAGTTCTTTCCAATAAATACATGCTTAAAATTAAAGTAATTACTGTAAACACTACTGGATAAAACTTGGTTAAACCATCACTATATTTCAGTCCAACTGCCCATCCAGTTTCAAATATTCCTGCAATTAATAAGTATATCCATTCCATGCATATTACCTTTTAGTGTTTTTAATAAATATTAAAAGCTAATAATACAGATGTTTTATTTATAGCCTTTGGCAAAATGAAACTGTTTAATTAGACAATTATGTAATGGAAAATAACTTTAGAAAAGCCCATTTTTCCATTCAACATAAGACATATCAATGATCTTCTTCCACAGAAGATTAGTATCATCTCTTTTACCCACATAGACAGGTCTTGCAAAATAACATACAGAACCTCACACAATACCAAGCAAGTTACGCATAGGAAACATTAATTCTAAATGGGTACAACACCCCAGAACTTTGTTCTGATCAATAGGATAAACAGTCTTTTATGCGAATACCTTTTATTTTTAATATGGGGGAAATCGATGATGAAAATATATCATATTGCATTTTTGATGTTGGCAGTATTTCTCGTTACTGCTTTTTCCGGGTGTACAGGGTATGGCCCCGAATACGGGTCCGAAGAGATCGAAGATTTCAATGGCGAGTATGAAGCAGGTAATGATACTGTTTTGATGGTTATCAATGTAAATGGTCAGGTCAAAATTAATAGCTGGGAAGGCGATACGGTCATATTGGAAGCTACAAAAAGGACCCGATATGGAAAGGACGAGCTTGATAAAGTTGAGATTATTGTTACTGAAAGCGATAATGAGATAAAGATCGAAACAACATTGAACGCTTTTGAGGATGCCAGGGTTTCTGTTGATATGGATATAAACGTTCCAAATAATGTTCCCGTTGATCTTGTGAAAACAACCAATGGAAATATACAAATTTTAGACACAAAAGGGGATACTACAGCAGCAGGTACCAATGGAGACATAGTGATAAGGAATGTTGATGGATATGTAAAAGCGAGTACAACCAACGGTGGAATAGATATCCGAGGAACAACAGGAATCGATGACTTGGAGACAACAAACGGAAAGATCGATGCACAGATATTTGACTTTAAAGATGATGTAGATATAAAATGTACCAATGGTGGTATTACTCTTTCTATAGATCCGTCACTCAATGCTGATATAGAGGCGAAAACAACTAATGGTGATATTTCAGTGAACGACATAGCATTGGTTTTAACGGGAATAGAAAAAACTCACATGGAAGCGATATTAGGAAATGGTGGAAATAAGATATACATAAAAACCACCAATGGAAATGTGAACCTTAACGAACTTGTCGTTTAATTAAGGTTCCTTCTTTTTCCATATTTACCTTGATCACTTGCTCCAACTCTGAGAGTGAAAGTGGTCGAAATTATGAGGAGCATAAAAAAGAAGAGAAGTTACTGTAAAGGACTTCGATAAACCCATGGTTTCAAACGATCACTATATGTGATCTAATGCAATCGCTTAAATTCTGAGTTTCTTCGAGATCCCCCTATAGTCTACGAAACGATTTAGCTTTTTAGCAATGTGGACCCTTTGACGGTCTCTTCTATTGTCAGTATAGGAGTGATCTTTGCGGTGTGATGCGTTAACATCGGCGGTTTTAAGAATTCCGAAATTGCCATCAAACTGTCTGATTCGAGGATGAAATAGAAAATATGCTCGTTAGGGCAAACATATGCTCCATTTATTTTTACACCCAGTTTCTCTGCTGAGCTTTTCATTTCCTCAGCCCATTGCTTCATTTCTGCCTTGTATTCGTCTCTTGCAAAACACTGTTCAGGCGTATGCTCAAGACTGATCATAAATAACATTCTTTATAACCCCCATAAATATTAAACAAGATTAGTATTTAGTATATTGGTTATGTATCTGTAGAAATATACTTCTGAATTTGGCTTTGTAGAAAGCCTATTTCTAATTTTTGCAAAAAAAGAACGACAGTAATCTGCTGAAACAAACGAACGTTTTATATGAAACTCATTGCATTTGATTCATATAGACCACAATTGTAATCATTTAAATAAATTATATTTTTAATAAAATCGTATTGGGAATATGAATGACAGTCGATGAAAATATAAAAAGGATCTTTAACGAAATTGGAAGAACAACGCTTGTCTGCGTCACCAAGACTATCGACCCTGAGAGGATAAACGAATCCATCAGAGCCGGAGCAACCATCATAGGGGAGAATAGAGTTCAGGAATTCGAGGATAAATGTGCTGAGATCCTTCCCTGTGAAAGGCACCTCATAGGAAATCTACAGACGAACAAGGTTAAAAAAGCCGTTCAGCTCTTTGATGTGATCCAGTCAGTTGACTCCCTGAAATTGATACAGGATATTGATAGAAAAGCCGAAGCCATTGAAAAGGTACAGAAGGTATTCCTTCAGGTCAACATAGGCAACGAGCCACAGAAATTTGGCTTTGGTTCGGATGAGATCGGAAAGGTGATAACGCAGATCCATTCCCTCAGGAATGTTCAGGTGAAAGGACTAATGTGCATACCTCCTTTTGTGTCCCCTGAGCAAACACGTTCATATTTCAAGAAGATGAAAGCACTTTTTGATGAGCTGAAGCAGGTAGATCAGGATAACATCGATATCCAGGAACTATCAATGGGAATGTCCAATGATTACAGGGTTGCCATCGAGGAAGGAGCTACAATGGTACGCGTTGGTTCTGCAATATTCGGGAATAGAAAATCCTGAATATACTATTAATTATCCAATTGGACAATCGTAACTGTATGGCAGATCGGAGTATTTGATGAAAGGATCATCGATACTCACGGCTTCCCGGTAAACTCCCGATATTTTCTCGCACCTTGTGACATTCCCTTATACTTTATCTTCTCAATTCCTTTCAGGCCAAGCTCAGCTTTCTCTGACTGGAAGGTAAGTTCAGCGGTCAATTTGTGGTAACTGTCAAGACGCTCCTGTGGGATAAGCCCTTGATGCACCGCTCTTTGGACAGCGCAATGAGGTTCATCATGATGTGTACAGTCCTTGAACCTGCACCCCTGGGCCAGATCAGTGATATCCGAGAATGTCCTGTCAATTCCGTCAGAGCTGTCTCCCAGTTGGATCTCACGAATGCCGGGATTGTCAATGAAGATCCCGCCGTTTGGAAGAAGGAACAGCTGTCTTACTGTGGTAGTATGTTTGCCTTTATCATCATCTTCCCGAACACCAAGGGTCTTCTGTATAACCTCACCAAAAAAAGCGTTGATAAGTGTGGATTTGCCAACCCCGGATGAACCGATGAGCGCCACCGTTTCAGCAGGGTCTATATAAGGAATCAGCTTGTCCAGCCCGTCCTTTGAAAGAGCACTTATAGCAATGACCGGGACATCACCTGCAATTTCCTGCGTTTCTCGTATCAGTTGTGCCGGATCATCAACAAGATCGATCTTATTAATAAGAATAACAGGGTTTGCACCGGATGAGTAAACGATAGTCAGATACCTTTCAAGTCTTCGCAAATTAAGGTCATTTCCAACTGCTGTAACAATGAAAATAGTATCGATATTTGCAGCTATCACCTGTTCATCACTGCTATCTCCAGTAGAGCCTCTTGCAAGACAGGTCTTCCGGGGCAGGATATCCACTATAGTGTATGAGTTGATCTCAGCCTGGTCCAGCAGAACAACAAAATCTCCGACAACCGGCTGCTTGCCAACCCTGCGCATTGCACCTGAGATCGCTGCCTGTACCATAGCACCCAGAATGAGAATATCGCAGACCGTCTTATGTTGAGCTGCAACTCTTCCAGCTATGTATGGACCCTTGTAAGCAGAGAATGCCGTTTCAAGCCCATCATTCCACCCCGGGATCACTTCAAGGTAAGGTTCATCAGGGTTTTCAGATTTTAATCGATCATCCATAAACAGTAATTCTTTTTTTAACAGGTATAGGTCTTTTGGGTTGTGCCATCGTTCCTTAACATATAAATAATGTAAAAGATGAATGTTATTGGGGAGTTTAGATCATCTTATTGACATAGACCATATCTTACATATCCCCACAGCTAAAAATAAATGGAGATGTAAGCCAATGCTATCGAAAATACCTATAGACATATCAAAGGTCAAACCTGAAGACATCAACAAAGAGATCCTTCGTGCAGCCATAATAGCTGAACTGGATGCGATAAATCTTTATGAGCAGATGGCTGCGCTGACAGATAACAAAGAAGTGAAAGAAGTACTTCTGGACATCGCAAAGGAAGAGAAGACGCATGTCGGGGAATTCCAGACACTCCTGTTAAGAGAAGATGAACAACAGGTACAGGAAATGGAAAAAGGCAAGCTTGAAGTTGATGAGATGACAAAGTAAAGGGGGAAAAGCAAATGATGTCAGAAATGCCGATCATACCCGAAAATCTAAGTAAGGAAGATCTCGACAAGGAACTTATCAGAATTGGCATGATAGCCGAGCTAGATGCTGTTAATTTCTATGAACAAATGGCCTCCCTTACAAAGGATGAAAACCTGAAGGCAGTGCTTCTGGAAGTGGCCAGAGAGGAAATGGTACATATCGCCATGTTCGAAACAGTATTAATGGAAGTTGATGACGTGTATCTCAAAGTTCTCGCAGATTACTCACTCGCAAGGAATTAAGTTTTCAGGAGATCGATCATGAAAGTTGTTGCATTTAATGGAAGTCCAAGAAAAGAAGGAAATACATCACTTTTACTCAAACATGTCCTTACTGAACTTGAAGACGAAGGTATTGAAACTGAGATCATACAGATAGGTAGCAATACATTGAGTGGATGTACCGCCTGCATGAAATGTTTTGAGAACAAAGACGAGCAATGCGTCATAAAAAGTGACATCGTAAATGATTGCATTAAAAAAATGAAAGAGGCAGATGGGATAATCATTGCAAGCCCCACATATTTTGCAGATATTAATGCAGAAACTAAAGCCCTTATAGAAAGAGCAGGATTTGTGGCGAAAGCGAACGATGATCTCTTCAAACGCAAGATAGGTGCTGCTGTTGTCGCTGCCAGACGGGGAGGTGCAATTCATGCCTTTGACTCGATCAATCATTTATTCACAATATCCCAGATGATAATTCCAGGTTCAAGCTACTGGAATATTGGACTCGGCTTTTTACCGGTAGATGTTGAGGGTGATATGGAAGGGATACAGACCATGCAAACCCTCGGTAAGAATATGGCATGGCTTCTGAAAAAGCTCAATGATTAAGCTGAACAAGATCATTGCGGGGATATAATGATATTAAAATTCAAAAACAAGGAACCTTCGATATCTGAAAACTCATTTGTTGCAGGGTCCGCAGATATCATAGGTGATGTAAAAATTGGAGAAGACTCAAGTGTCTGGTTCAATGCAACCATCAGAGGAGACAAGGATGAGATCATTGTCGGTAAAAAAAGCAGCATTCAGGACAATTGTGTTATACACACCGACCCTCCCTTTAAAGTAAGGATCGGAGACAATGTTAGCATCGGTCATGGAGCCATTCTCCATGGTTGCACGATAGGTAACAATGTCTTAGTGGGAATGAACTCAACTGTTCTTGATGGTGCAGAGGTCGGAGAGAATTGTATCATCGGTGCCAACGCCCTTATCCCACCTGGAAAGATAATCCCACCTAACAGTGTTGTCACCGGAGTTCCCGGGAAGATCAGAAGGGAAGCAAATGCTGAAGACATACAGATGATAGCTGAAAATGCAGCCGAGTATGTTAGATTGGCAACCGAATACAGAACAGCACTGAACGAATGAATTCAGATAGATGGTGCGAAGATGCCTGCTTTTCTCAGGAAAGAAGAGCAGGCATGGATAGACTGGGTCTTTGCTGAACTACATGCTCACCTGAAAAGATCCCAGTAGATAATTTTTTGATAATTGATGCTAGCTGATATTTTTTGCCATTCGATTTCTCTTCTTGTTAGCACTAAATAACAAAAACGAATTGAACTGGAAATATCCAATATTTTCATTACACATATTTTGAAGATGAACGTTAAGTTTATCTGCATTATGCATTATAATGCATAATGTGGGACGGCCAAGAAAAAGAAGAATGGTTAATTTTGACCACGATGTAAGGCATTTCAAACCCTCAGGCGTTTGCCTGAAAGATCTGGAAGAGGTCAACATAACCATTGATGAACTGGAAACCCTCAGGCTGAGCACTCTTGAAAAAATGAAACAAGAAAATGCAGCTCAGACGATGCAAATACACCAGTCCACCTTTCAAAGGACGCTCCAAAGAACATTACAGAAAATTGCAGATGCACTAGTAAATGGAAAATCAATACGAGTAGAAGGAGGAAATTATACAATGCCAGGAAAAGATGGAACAGGACCTATGGGACAAGGACCAATAGGAGGACAAAATAGAGGACAGAATGGAGGAATGGTCGGGGGACAGAACCAAGGCCGAGGACAAAGAGGATTCCGCGGTGGAAAAGGAAGTGGGATTGCCGGACCCGGAGGAGAATGCAAATGTCCAAACTGTGGTTATGAACAAACTCATCAGCTAGGAATCCCCTGCGCTCAGGCAAACTGCCCGGAATGCGGAAAACCTATGATCCGAAAATGATCATGAGGAACATTTAACTTCAGCCACACAAAAACAAAAGAAGAAAAATCAACAAATGGGATCAAAATGGGATCAAGGATAATCTACGGACCAATCCTTTCAAGAAGACTTGGAAGGTCACTTGGAATTGATATCATCAAAAAGAGTGAATTCAGGAAGAACTGTAATTTTGATTGTGTCTACTGCCAGCTTGGACATGTGGACTGGAAAATATCGACACCATCAGACGTTACAGATCTTGTAACAACTGAAGAAGTTATCGATAGCCTCGCTAACTATCACAAGAAAGTGGATGATCTTGATTATATAACATTTTCAGGTACATGTGAACCTACACTGAACCTGGACCTGGGTAACATGATCGAACATATAAGGAAGATAAGCGATGTTCCCATTTGTGTTATTACAAATTCATCACTCGTGAACAGAGAGGACGTCAGAAATAGCCTTTCAAAAGCCGATCTTGTAGTTGCTACACTTGTGTCAGGAAATGAAGAGACGTTCCAGTCCATCAACAGACCTGCAGAAGGGATCGAACTTCAGGATATCATCAAAGGACTAAGAGAACTGCAGAAAATGAAAGGCTCAAGGATTGCCATAGAGGTCATGCTACTTGACTCAAATAATGGCTACCTTACAAATTCAAGCGATCAGGAAATAGATAAACTGATCGAAGTTCTCAAGTTCATCGACCCGGATGAGATAGAGATATTGACCATAAGCCGACCGCCTGCTGAAGATCTTATCATCCCGGTAACTGAAACAAGGCTCAAAGAGATCGCGCAGAAGTTCGATGAGAAACTGGGAAGGGAAAGGGTAAGACTGGTACTCAAAGGTCTGAAAAGAAAGAGATCGAATATAGAACATGAGAACCTTCCAGACGAGGTATATGATCTCATACTTCGAAGACCCTGTACATTTGATCAGGTCGTGCGATCTCTTGACATTGATAAAGAAGAACTCTCCCCCATAATTGAAGGAATGGTCGAGGAGCACAAGATCATCGGCATAAGCTCAGAGAATGGAATGTACTACCGAGCAGTATAACTGAAAAATAGTAAAAAGGGATGTACATTACATCCCAAGCTGTTCTTTTTCAGAACCACATGTGCAGTAGTATCCGTGCGTAAGCCCCAATTTTTCGGTCACAGGGCAACCACCACAAATACAACCTTTTTCCTCGGTTATACAACTACTCTTACCAATTGTAGGGAAACAAAATCCTCCCGTCTCTCCCTATTAATCTTTAATACAATCTTTGGATCATTCATAGGAATATCCTCATATTCTGCTACAATACAAAACTGTGGAAAACTGCAACCCATCCGGTAACAGACCCGCCACAATATGCCTTCCCCAATATGACTTTTTAGATCATCATATAAACAGTTAATGGAAATTGAACATTGGGCATCATTCAGGAGGATATGAGGTCAGCATCTGATGATCATGAAAGAGATGTGAACAGATAGAAAATTGTCTCATAGAGATAAGTTCATATAATATTTCTACAGCGAATTTGCTGCAATTCTAAAAGAGCTAAAATATTCCATAGATGACACAAAGCAAGGTGAACACCAAATAAAACAATAGTTGTGTATTCATCCATCCAAAAGGTCTGTTTTAAGATCGTAAACTTAAAATCAAACCAAGTGCAGGCACAATTTGTGAAGTCATAAATTTTACCAGAATCTTGATGTTAAAAGGCCACACAGGAGTGTGACGGTTTTGTTGGTATATTTGTTTCATGAGTTCCAATTTCTTTACCATTTCATCGACTTCCTGAGGTTCCAGCACATCTGATCGATTAAGGATATCATAGTCCAGATGATGGATATAATGGCTAAGATGGTCCAACTGTCGCTTTACCCCTGCTCGCCAGGTTACCATGATCTTATGCACGCTCAATAAAGGCAAAAAGAAACCGGTAACTGCAAAAGGCACAAGTACCAATAGTAGTTTAGAGAATAGTGGTGCATACTCTTTTGCTTGGTAATAGTATTGATCATATAGATCATATGAACCGAGAATGATGCCAAGGATGATCCAGCCACCCAAATATATTGCTGGTATGGTAATGATCAGTGCATTCCACAAGCAAAGATTGCCCAATGGTGCAAGTCCTCCACATTTATCGACATGTCCTAACTGAGGCTCTAAACAGAACTCATTTCCTAACTGCCAGATCTTTATAGACACAATAACCATCCGCCAGACCATCAGTCCGATGATCATAGCTATGAATAACTCCAGAATTAACTGCAAGATGTGTATATCCCGTATGATCCACCAAGTAAATACGAGAAGACTGAAAAAAAACCCCATTGCCCATTGACCTGGATGATTCATTGATCTTTCAAGATCGTTGATATACTTTCTATATTTCTCTTCTAATTGAATGGAAATTGATGGATCGTCTGAAGCATTGATGTCTTCTCTGGCCATGTCCACATCAACAAAAAACATCGTAGGCTTGTCAACTATGATCTTTCGGGACCAAAGAGCACATAAGGTCTCACGGATACGATCCATGAGTAAATCCAAAGCGAAGAGGCTCAAAGCAGCAGCTACCATTCCCGTCGTCCACATTACTACCCCAACTGGGATATCTGTGAATCCGTAGATTTGTAGATTGACCACTACAATAGCCAAAATGAACCAGGGCAACAACAACAGAAACCTGCGTAGAATTTGGTTTTCGACCCCTTGAAAAGTCTCTAATGCCAAAGTCACCCCATCAGACATTTTTGGAGCGCCTTTTGAATGCTTCTTTTTTATTGGTATCCTTGGTAGCATTTTCAGCAACCCCCTATGAATTTATTTTCTATGCCGCATAAATAATATTTCCGATTTAATGCTATTCTAGAGACATCAAGGCTCTATACTTTATCTATAAATAAAAGTGCAAAAAGTATTCGAATTGAATTTATCGATCACTGATAATCAAAATCACTCCCAACACATCATAAATGTTTCTGAAGATTTGTTCAATCAAATTCCTTTAGATCGACTTTATCGTCAACTATTTCCATGTAAAAAAATTTATTATCATCACCAAATCCCCAGCTGCCTGTGTTTGCAACCTTTTTATCATTATTTATGTATGGATAGTGGGTATGACCATATATCAAAAAATGTTCAGGTCGTATATCAAGCAGAAAATGTTTGGTTTCTGCCCCTGCAAGTTCTTCAATAGGTTCAATAATATTATGCTTGTGACTGTTCCTTATCCTTGTCTCAGGAGGTTCCATCATTGATTTAAGCGCTTCATAAGGGTTATCTGGAATTCTTTTAAGTGCGTCCCATAGTGACTTATTCGATTGATGAAGTTTCCACAAGGCTTCAGCTGCATTGCCAGTATCATCCCCTGTAAGGCACATGTGTTCGCTGAAAGTTTCGTAGGTTTTCATTGATTTGTAGTATGGATTACACAATACTTCTAATTGATAACCGTGCATGAAATAAAATTCTTGAGATCTACTTTTAATTATGGTTGATTTTTTGACTTCAAAAGGAAAATTATTCCCAAAAAGTTCGCTAAGACGTAGTAAATAATAGTCATGATTCCCAACTACATAATGGACTTTGGTTTCACTTGCCAGATCATTTAGTAGTGTCAGTGATCTGGAACATTCAATGACCGCCTTTGTGAAATCACGCCTCCAGATATCAATGATATCTCCAAGAAGAATAAAATGTTCGATCTTTCCAAAATCCAATCCTTTTAGAAAATCAATGAACTTTTCCTCATTGGCTTCATCCATACCAAGATGCACATCAGATACGACAACAATTGACATCGGAATACCCCCTTACAAGATAATATTGGCAATTAATACCACTCCCATATAAAGAGGAGATTGCAACATATTTAAATTTATTTAATGCTAAATAAGTAATAAAAATGAGTTGCATTTGAAGAAAAATGGAAAGCAAAGTCCAGCCAGAAATTGATAGGAGCATACATAAATTTGTTCATCATAAACAAAGATATGAAAAAGTATCCCTTACCTAACAGAAAGGACAAGGTTCTCCAGAAAAACGGGGATAGCGGAGCTTTCTGGGAAGACAGGAAAGACCGCCGACATTGCGGAATCGACCTTTATGCACCTGAAGGTGACCCTGTTATTGCCATTGAGAACGGAGAAGTCACCGACGTTGGGATCATGACATCACCTGAAATGGTCCCTTACTGGAATATAACCTATTATATAGTCATTCGGAACCATTCAGGACCTTTCTGCAAATACGGTGAGCTTGGTTCCTCAAACGTAAAAGTCGGAGACACTGTTGAAGCCGGTCAATTGATCGGTCACGTCGGAGCTGTGCTGAACAGCAAGAAGATAGACAAGAATGCTCCCGAGTATATACAAAAACTAAAAGATAAGAATCCCAGCATGCTACACTTTGAGCTGTGGGAAGAGGCTCCTGTTGTTGAAGACAACGATTATCTTGGCGGTAACTGGTTTGGAGATAAAGGACCTCGGAAGCTCCTTGACCCTACTGAATACCTTAGCTCCATTGAAAGTTAACTAAAAATATCAAAGGACCCTGACCGTAAGGTCAAAGGTCTGTTCATATCCTGTAAGGTTAACCTCAGGCTGCATGTTTATGGCAGAGATATTCTGTTCACCAGCCGCAATTGCCTCGATCTTCCACTCATGCTTTCCATAAAGGGAGCCCTCTGATTGCGGAGTGAAATTATCCCTTTCAACCTGGAGACCTTCCGTCAATGTAATGTTCCAGACATATGTATCCGCTGTGGATTCGTGCAGTCTGATAAGCATCCACTCGCCTTGTGCAAGTTCAATCGCATCACCATAGTAGTAGCCATCCACTATAAATGAAGGATACAATTCATTATCCCCTTCCACTATCAGGGTCATCTCGAAGTCGCTTGGAACAGAAGACTGACCATTCCATGAATTGTATTCCACCATAATGGACTTCTCACCAATGGACGGGGTCTCAAAGGTCCATCCATACACAGAATCATCTTCTACAGAACTGTAGGATGATGAATATCCATAACCTTCTTCTTTAACTGACAGATCATCCTTTCCTGAAAGATGCCAGTACCCTTCCGAAGGTGCATCAAGATCGATACGCACAATACTTCCGGCTTGAACCGATACTGTACTGCCATTATCCTCTTCAGTGAAAATATGGTCAGCTGGTATTTTCTCGATCTCAGGGAAAATTACCCGATCATCTTCTGTCGGGACCATTCCCACAGAAAGTGCAGCTATAACCACACCAACAAGCATCAACGGCAGAAGATAGCGTTTTACGGACCTTTTTGTGGAACTACTGGCATTGTCATAATAACGTCCTTTTAACATCATCAACATAACCGCAAAAAGGCATCCCAGGAAGAACCAGAGCCCTATGTTATCTGAAAGGTTCGAAAAGAATGTCTGTATGCTGTCCATTATCTGAGGACCAGCTGCTTCAGGAACTGCCTTTGCGACCTCTTCCACTACCTCATCAGCAGCAAGTGAAGGGGCCATATCCATGGGTGCATCGCGGAGAACTTCAGACTCCATAGCAACATCCATCATTAAAGGTTCGAAGGCACCTCCATTCTCTATTGGAACAGGTCTTGACAGGTACTGAAGTCCTGCAGCACCAAGGAATGCAGCACCTATTACACCGATATACTGTTGCAACATACTGATTATGGAAGCCCTGCTGACATTCATATTTCCCGGAGCTACAATGATAAGTTTCTGTACAGGCTCATAGAGTTTGACCTCACGGCCTTTGGCACTCCATTTGATCCTGTGTACCTTGATAAGATCGGATTCCAGCAAACTGTCAATGTTGTACTTGATAGTAGTGATGGAAAGACCGAGCTTTTTCGAGATATCCGTTGCAGACATAGGTTCTTCGGATAGAAGGTCCAGTATCTTCAGGGACTTCTCATTGGAGAGCGTCTGGGTGATCTTCTTTGAATCTTCGTTGAGCGGAAGTACAACTACATTTTCCGAACTGTCCAGATCTGCATCTTCAGGTTCATCCTTGTTCTTATTTTCAACGTCTTTAGTGACCATATTTGCACCAGGGGTTGATCTCATACAACCGTATTATTGTCTTCAGAAGAGAATACAACGAACCTGTTGGATGGTCCGTAGATATTCTCTTCCCCCTCCAGACCGGAGGGTCGGCTCTTTATCTCTACAAGATCGGACTCCATCAGGGCCATGATCTTATCTTCAACATCCACAAAGGGAAGACCGGTCTTCTGGGAAATTTCCCGGATGGGAAGGGGCTCTTCCGAAAGCACTTCCAGTATCTTGAAAGAACCTTCTTTTGAAAGTACTTCAGTCACAGTCCTTGACCCTTCAGCAATAGGCAGGATCAGGAATTTATCAATGTTCACGGGATTTGCTGCACATTCCATAAATATAGTCCCCTTTTTTCTTTAGATGTAATTATCAGATCATTTCCACATGAACATCAAGGTCATGTACCCCTGGTTCTGTAGGTACAGGGTTGTGCCAGGTACTGTAATAATCGCCATTTGAAAGTCTTCCATCACCATCAACATCCACATGGACTGAAAGGGAATATGTCATTCTTTCTTCGAGTTCAGGGTGGTTGATCAGATATGGCACTGGCTGAACATTATCTGTATCCATGGATACGCCAGCAATGGAATTTTCGGACATGGTCACAGAAGCTACGTCCTGAAGACTTACATCCTCAACTTTCAGATAGATGGTGGCATTAGAGAAGGATTCCACAGGTTCGTCAAAGATGATATTTCCCTGAACACCATCACCTTCTAATGCAGGTTCACCAGCATCCACTCCATCGTCCACCCCGTCAGTAACGGATTCAGAAGTGTTGTCCGTACAACCCATTGCAAAAGCGGATGCAATGAGAATCAATAATGTCAATCCTAATGTGAGAGATTTGTTTTTCATGATGATCGGTTCCTTAATGTGTCGATTTTATGAAGGTATAATATAACAAATAGCTCGTGGATATAAAGCCTTTATTTAAGCTACAAAGTAATTCGTAGTCTTAAGAAGCAAGAAATTCAACAAAAAAAGAAAAGATAAATAATGGATTTTCAGTCAATTGTTGACTTGAATATGTCTTCTTTAAGGATACCATAATCGTCAAAACTTGAGCGGATAGTCATGAATATACCGATGGTCACCGTCATCACAGTGGAAACATATATCCCGACCATTATGGCCATCTGGTACTTGATAGCAAGGATAGGACTGGAACCTGCAATTATCTGACCGGTCATCATTCCCGGCAATGAGACTATACCTATCGTGGACATGCTTGCTATCGAAGGTTTCAATGCAAGATTGATACTTTTTCGGGCATAGGGTAGAATAGCCTCATACTTCTTCGCACCCAGTGACAAACTGTATAGATAACGATTCTCGTTCCTCTTGATAGTATCATAAAAGTTGCTTATACTTACAATATTACCACGAAGAGAATTTCCAAGGAACATTCCGAATATGGGTATCAAATATCGAGCATCAAAAAGGTTCTCAAGATTCACCACGAATCTATTGAAGTAGAGAAGTAACAGAAAATTTCCTACTACAAATGAAACTACTGTCGGCAATAGCAACTTCTTCATATCAAGCCCAATATCGTTTATCGTAGCATGTGTCGCCATGAGGACCATTACCGAGATCCACAAAAGGTTCACAATGGAATTGTTCAGATCAAATAGCACTGTCAGGAAAAATCCCACGAAAATAAGTTGCAAGATCATCCTTGAAGCCGAAACAACGGTTTCGCGTATGATCCCAAGTTTAAGGTAGTGACTCACTAAAAGCGGAATTGCAAGCAAAAGAAAACATGCTACCAAGGCCAGATAGCTAATATCATAGGCTACCATTCAAACACCCACCGGTACGACTCTGACATTTTCCTTTTCCCACACATCATCATGGGAAATTATCACCAGGGTCCAATCCTTGCGTTCCAGAAAATAATTAGCGACCTTTTCCTTCAGTGCACTGTCAAGAGATGAAGTGATCTCATCAAGCAAGTAAATATCCTTTCCTATGAGCACTGACATGATTATCCCTATCCTCTGTTTTTCTCCACCGGACAGGTCTTCGAAATCCATATCAAGGACGTCTTTTTCAAACCCCAGATAAACAAGAAGTCTTCTGAGCTTGGTCCTGTCAAGTTTTCCTTCATTGAACGAATAGGAAAAAACCTCCTCGATAAATTCATTGACAGACCCTTCATAGATATCAAGGTCCTGAGATACATAAGCGATCCTTTTTCTTGCATCCCATACAGTATTGGCATCAAGGAGATTGTTATTAAAATAGAGACTGCCACTTGTTTGGTGGGCAAAACCCATTGGCATCTTCAAAAGTGTGGATTTGCCTGCACCTGATCTGCCTTTCAATAATATACGATCTCCTTTGTTAATATCAAGGTTGAAGTGCGACAAAACTTCCTTCTCGCCATACCGGAGAGAGATATCATTATATTTTAAAAGTTCCGAATTCATTAGCTATTGACTTCCTTCCGTTGTGGAATAGGTTTATGAGAATATATTTATAGGAATAACATTATTACCCCGAAAGATAATATGAAACTCCCTTTTAGTAAAGGATTTTGAATACTATTCCACACAAATATTATATGAAAGTATTTATTTAAAAATTATATTTTTTACATATTAATTAATACATATTTCTTATTTTGTGTTATTTAAGATAAGTCAAAATAACACGAATTGTTCCAAATTACACAACATATATCCGACATAAATGAAGGATAATAAGATCAAATTAGGCTTACTGAATGATAAATTTGGGATGTTTCTACTTGAAGACAATAGCTCAATACCCTCTTGTGTAGAAAAAAAGGATCTAATTATATCACAACAAAAGTAAAGGAACTATCTATATTCTGCCCACAGGAAAATATTGCTTCAGATATTATATGTGAAAAGGTTTGGAAATGTCTAAAGTATAAGGCAAAATTGATTTCTTGCTCAGAGGAAGACTGACATGAATAAGTGGTCTGCTTGCAGAAAAGAGAAATAGCAGCATTTAATTTCCACTTCCGACACTGACTGAATTCTTATTAAAATAGATTAACTGGAAAGAGCAATTGAAAAACTGGGATGTGAAGAATACAAAGTATTAAGGTCAAATAATTCCTGACGTTATCTATATATCATATCTTCCTGAATCGAGATCAAGGTCTTGAGCTACATAAGCGATCCTTTTTCTTGCATCCCATACAGTATTGGCATCAAGGAGCTTGTTATTAAAATAGAGACTACAACTTGTTTGGTGGGCAAAGCCCATTGGCATCTTCAAAAGTTCCGAATTCATGAGCTGTTAGATTCCTTCTGATGTGGAGATATGTTCTTATCCCCAGTTTTTCCATAAGGACAGACAAGGTTGCATATAGTACATGACATGAAACCACGATTGGAAATTCGCCGAATGTGTTTTTCCCATTTATCATCGAGATCTTTGTCAAATTTATGAGCCACAACACATTTGTCGTGGATAACCTTCTCCCCTGATGGCACTCCTTGAGAAGGACCTGGAATTATAGCCTGATATGGACAGCTTTTGACACATAGGGACTTCTTTTGACACATAGGGACTTCTTTTGGCAGAGGGGCTGTTCTGCACAAAGATCACGTGTAAATGGTTCATCAGGCTTGATCTCTGCATCGGTCAGCACTGATATCCAGCGCACTCTTGGACCATATTCAGGAGTTATTACTTGAGTATTGTGTCCGGTGAACTACCACCCATTAAAATGACTGGCTTCCTGCTTCATAGCCCAGACCAACGTCCGTGACTCCACAGGCCCTTCCCGTAGTCCCTACGGTGCATCGATTAAGAATATTGATTGCAGCATTAACATCTCTGTCAAGTTCAAGTCCACATTCAGGACATTTGTGAATCCTGACCGATAGAGCTTTCCTGACGATGTTTCCACAACTGCTGCATTCCTGTGATGTGTTGAATGGGTTAACCAATTCGACATACTTACCAGCCTCTTCCGCTTTGCTTTTTGCCATCTGGATCAGTTGACCCCATGCAACATCATGTATTGATTTTGCGAGATGATGATCCTTAACCATGTCCTTGATATTCAAATCTTCGAACACTATTCTGTCAAACTTGTTGACAAGGACCCTGCTCAACTTATGGTTAAAATCAAGTCTCTGGTTACGTATCTTTCTGTGAACCTTAACAACTTTAAGTTTCTGTTTAAGACGGTTCGAGGCTCCCTTTTTCTTCTTGCTCAGTCTCTTTTGCTGGACTGCAAGGGATCTCTCCGACTTGCGGCAATATATAGGGGAATCGTACTGTTCCCCATTACTCAACGTGACACATGAGTTAAGCCCGACATCAATTCCTATGGATGTGGACGGTCTGATCTTTTCAGGACTTGCACCCATGTCAACAGAAAAAACTGCATACCACTGATCCCCTTCACGTTTGATGGAACATGTTTTGAGCTTGCCTTCTATCTCTCGGTGCTGTTTTATCTTGATACTCCCTATCTTGGAAAGTTTCAGTTTAGTCCCTTCTATCCTGAAACCAGATTGAGGATATGTGAAACTGTTGTACCTGTCCTTTCCCTTGAACCTTGGATACCCTGGTGTTTCACCTGTTTTGCACCTTCTGAAAAAAGCATCAAATGATTTTCCAAGTCTTCGCAAAACATCCTGTTTGATCTGTGAGAATACTTCGGTATTGAACTCAATATATTTGACCTGAGTAATCTGGTCAAATGTCGTTAATCCCTGGTTACATCGGTCATACGCATTCTTTCTGTCCGCAAGAAACTCGTTATAGATGTATCTGCATACGTCCAGAGTTTTGACCAGAACAATCTCCTGTTCTTTGGCCGGGTACAGACGGAATTTGTAGGATTTCCGCATATTGTAATATACGCTTTGATACTACTAATATATATCAGAAACAAGAACAAACAACTATTTACGCAATTCATCCACTCATTGAAATGGGTGGTATTCTTGCTTATTTAACTATAAAAAGGATCAAAGGTACATTCCTGACGTTATCTATATAACGAATCTCCCTGATAGTTTTTAGTATGACAAAATGGAAAAAAGCTTCTGAAGAACTTGGGGAACTTGTCGGGGAATATGTGGCCGAATACGATGCTGAGTTCAGGAAAATGTTCGGCAGTCCCGTTCATTTTGTGAAGGGGAACATGTTCGTAGGCGTTCATGGCGATGGCATAATGCTACGCCTTAACGAAGATGACCAGCAAAAATTGTATGCTGAACACGATGAAGCAGCACCTTTTACACCAAATGGCAGGCGAATGAGAGAATATGCAATGCTTCCGCCATCTGTGTACGATGATGAGATGGAGTTAAGGAAATGGCTGGATATATCCTATGCTTATGTGAGTTCCCTTCCAAAGAAGGAGAAAAAGGAGAAAAAGGAGAAAGTAGCTTCAAAGAAAACAAAAAAGGCAGAAGATTGATGCGATCTGCATCATCCCCATCCTTTTTTAATATCTTTTACAATAAGAGTTGCAAAATCTCTATTTTTTTCATCTAAGGTTATAGGATTGAATGATGAAGTATGCCTTTTTCGATAAAATCTCGGCATATCATCGATTTTGAAACGTATTGTTCCTTGAATCCACTTTTGTATCCTTGTGCCATTATCGTTTGGTTCAATTATTCCACACCCATAATGACCTCTTTTTATCCATTCAGCAAGTATTGTTACTTTTTGTTCATCATATTCTCTGAAAAATTGTTCATCAGGATTTCGATTAGATTCTCTTAATTGTACATCATTCCACAACTTCTTCATACTATGTGGTTTCGGAACACTTGATTTTGGATTTTCTTTTGTTTGGTTATTATTATGCACGTCTTTAATATGCTGCTCCAAACCATTTGCTGATTTGAACTTTTTATGACAATATTTGCATATGAGATGGCCGTCTTTAATGTGCTTCTTCAAATTATTTATTGATTGGAACTCTTTCTCACAAAATTTGCATATGATGTGGGTATCTTTAATATGTATATTCAAGAGAATTTCTGATTGGAAATATTCTCCACAGTATTTGCAGATGCTATGTTTGTCTTTAATGTGCTGCTTCAAAAGAATTTCTGACTGGAAATTCTTATCACAATATTTACAATTGTAATGCACATTTTTAAGATGCTGTTGCAAAATATCTTTTGATTGGAAGTATTCTCCACAGTATTTGCATGTGGCATGCACGTCTTTAATATGCTGTTTCAAGAGAATTTTTGATTGGAAGTATTCATGACAATATTTGCATATGACATGGTCGTCTTCAATATGCCGTTGCAAAATATCTTTTGATTGAAATTTTTCATCACAATATTTGCAAAAATAAGTATTCAGGATATTAGAAGAATATGCTAGGTGCTTCCCTTCATCCTCTACATGAATTGTTGGTAGTGGAGGTTTCACAATTGATGATGATACTGTCTTTGCTAGACCAAGTTCATCTTCATCTTTTACGTTTTTAACGTTTGAATAGGTCATACAATTGCTACAAAAACCATTTGATGCAACCTGCTGCCCACAACTTCTACACATTAACATATTATGACCTAGCACATAAAATTATATAATGGTACCTAAAAATTACCAATGTGTCATGATTGGATAAATATCTTTAAATTCGATTGTTGACCCTTTTTTTGTAGCAAAACCTTCATGGATCAAAATTGAATCCACATATGAAGCAAAGAGGAGTTTTCGGAATACTTTGTAATAGGATGTAGGATTATCATGCATTTAATAATGCATTCTCGAAATATATTTTGTATTAGTATTTGTAGATAAACAACGTTTCTACATTTCTCTCAAATACCACATATTTAATTTTTAGGAAGGCTTAAATAAATAAAAGAAATAGATGCGGTCAATAACATAGGCGGTGATTTCAATTCCAGAAGATTTTTATTGTTGATTATTTGACGAGGTGTTAAAGTGGAAATATCCGTATTATCCAAAAATGTATATGATTCATTCATTTATGCTATTTTAAATAAAGGAAACAATATAAAAAAAAAGTGCCATTGCAAATATATACTATTTTTTGGACTATTTACTTGATTATATGTCTTGCAGCATGTACCGATTTAGCAATAGATGAAATAAATGAGATCGGTATTTTTGGAGGGTTATTTGTATCTTTAGTAGCATCTATTATTTGTGTTTCTATATTCGTTCTACCTCCCTATACCCCAATTTATTATTTATGGTCTCGATACGTGAAAAATGATAATTTATCAGGTGAATCGAAGATTCAAGAACAAAATACAATCATGGCAGGCAGAAGCTCTCTATTTTATGCTTATGGAGCTATAATTATTTTGAGTTTGGCAGTAATTTTTATGATCTGGGTAACATCTATTTGGATAGGGATTGTTTTCTTATTTGGTGCATTGTTAATAATTAGTTCAGGACTATCCCCTACATTATACAATTATTTAGTCAATGTTGTCAAATACATTTCGAAATTGGATAAATATATATCGATCCTCTCTAAACATATATCGTCTTCTATTGATAAATTCTCAAAAACTAATGAAATTCATTCAACAATGCAAGAAATTGATATGATGAGTGGATATGATTTTGAAAACTATATGTATATGGTTTATAAGAATTTAGGATATTTAGTTGAACAAACGCCATTTTCTGGAGACCAAGGTGCAGACTTAATAATTCATACCGAAGATGGAAAAGTTGCAATGCAGGTCAAGAGATATTCTAGAAACATAGGGAACAGAGCAATACAAGAAGTTGTAGCATCAAAGAATTATTATGGCTGTACTAAATGTGCAGTTATCACGAACAGCTATTTCACTCAACATGCAATCGACCTTGCAAATTGCAATGGTGTAGCTCTTATAGATAGGGATGGACTAATGAAAATGGTTAGTTAAAACTATAGTTTACTTTAGATTCCAAAAGATTATATTATATTTCCTTACAAAGTGATACATCAGAAAATATCAAATGATTTGTTATTATGCATTAATAGAATAAAGGATATTATATTTCTTTTAAGGAGTGATACTTATGGATGAATATATTAAGCCAATGATAGCAACTGGACTAAATTTATCAGAGATAGCGAAAGTTCCGTTCCACACCTTTGAACTACTAACCAATCCTGCTGCCGAAGAACTTGGATACTGGGCTCGAGATATTATTCATCACCGAAGGGAGAATTGTTCCAAAATTGCAACTGAAGCAATAACAATTCGAAAGTCGAATGGAAATATAGATGGGCTGTCAGCCCCACTACGTCTTGTATCTAAGATTATGGAAGAAGGTTCATTAATTGATGATAAGGACGTCCAAAAAATGTGGGCAGGTCTTCTAGCTTCAAGCTGCACACTGGATGGAAAGGATGAAAGCAATTTAGTATATATCGATTTATTATCGAAATTAACCTCTTCCGAAGTTGCCTTAGTTAATCATTTATGCAATCGCACAACGAAATCTGTAGAACTTTATTTTTTGATTACTGCAAGTTATCTTGACCTTGATATGAATATTTTACAAACTATTTTTGGGTTAAAAGATGTGCATATAATAGACCATACAATAAAACATTTGGAATCGCTTGGGTTGGTGGAATTTATTGGCATAAATGATACTTCTATAGCTGCTATTAGTAATAATGATTCTTTTTCTGTTACGTTGAAACCTACTACGTTATGTTTGAACATGTATGTAAAATGCCAAGGCTCATCAGATTCTCCAGCTAAATATTGGTCTGAATGTTTACATGAGCAATAAGTTGTTATTTTTTGTGAGTTCGGGATGTGTGACTACAAAAAAACAAATTATTAAATGAATAATGGACTGAATCAGTCGATTCATGTTACTAATTTTTACTTTTATGATACGATTCAAAGGATAAAAAGAAAAGTTTATGACATGATAAACATGCCATAAATAAGTAAAATGCCTAAAAATATCAATATTCCTCTTTAATATACTTGATCATCTTAGGCGTCAGCAGTGGAACGATCTGTGGAAGCATGTTAGGCATAAGGTTCCCCATAGCCTCTGGCATAAGATCAGGCATCTGTTCTCTCAGATCATCGGACATCTGAACACGCCTTCCCACAGCTTCGAGCATTTCCGGCATGACCTTTGGCATTATGCCTGGCAGAAGCATTGGCATCATGATAGGCATCATTGGCTTCATCATGAGGTCCATGCCTGGTACATACTTTACCATCTTCATCATACCACGCAGCGGAGCAGGCATTGCAGCCATCATTTCTGGAAGCAGCTCTACCATAAGATCGGTCATGTTCTCAGGTCTTAGCAGATGGATCATCTGGTCGAAAGTTACCCAGGCTGTGAGTGCAGCATTTGTGGTGTCAGGTATATCATACCCAAGACTGCGGGCAACCGTTGCCGAAAGGTCCTGAACGTTCACAGAACTGCCACTGTTCTTGGCAGCTATCCTCAACTGTACCTGACAGCACGGACAGGCTGCGACCATGATCTCGGCACCGATATCCTCGGCTTCCTTCAGTCTCATGTTACCAATAACATTCGCAACTTCCGGATCAGCGACCAGTGTGAGTACTGAGCCACAGCAATGACCGTTCGCCCTGTTATGTTCCATTTCACGGAAATCAACGCCAGGCACTGACTTGATAAGGTTCCTTGGTGGCTCGTATATGCCGCCTGCACGACCCATGTGGCAAGCGTCGTGTATGGTTACTACCTTGTCGAGCGGCTTGACGAATTTCTCAGAAAGCACATCGAGCTTGTCCTCCAGCACCTGTGAATAGTGTTTGGCCTCGAAATCGTATTCGATACCGAGCTTCTCCGCCCACTGGCGATAGAAAGTATCCCACACCAACCAGCATGCCGGACAGGAGGTGATAACGGTCTTAACACCCTTCTTCTTCATGTTCTCGATGTTCATCCTCATGATCTTCTCGAAAACATCCCACTTTCCGGCTGCAAGCATCGGGATACCACAACAGGACTCTTCCTTTCCGAGATATGTTATCTCCAGACCTGCATCTGTGAGTAGACGGACTGAAGCCTCAGCAATGTCCTTCTCGACAAAGGATGCAGTACATCCTGCGAAGTAAGCGTATTCGGCCTTGTCCTTGATCTTTGGCTTAAGGTCCTCAGGGATCCATTCTTCCCTGTTCTTGAGATATTCTCCCCAGATGTTACGCTCTTTGAGCAGGCTGGAAGCCATTATCTCGAACGGTGGGATGGTCATCATGCCACGGTTCACCACAAGTTCGTTCCTCAATGTCATCCAGGAATCATTTATTGGAAGATCGAGCTGGCATCTGTGGTCACAAAGCTCACAGGTAGTACAAGCAAGGAACGTGTCCACCTGTTCCTGTGTCATCTTGTCCCTGCCGGCAATATATTCCTTGATGAAGAACCACTTGCCTCTTGGGGACTGGGATTCCCAGCCACGACCGTAGTACTGGTCACATTCCTCGACACAGTAACCACATTGAGCACAGGTGTATGCGTGAGATACAACGTCTGCCTCAATATCCTTCTGTTTAGTGAATTTCTCGACCTCGATGCCGCTGCGATTACCTACGAACCTCATCATTGGCTCGAATGCTTTTGAAAGTGAAATTCCGGTCTTGAGAATACCTTTACCTGAAATCGTCTCAGGGTTCATTATGTCTTCAGGATCGACCTGTTGCTTAAGGTCAAGCATCTTCTCAAGACGGCTACCATAGACCTTCTCTGCCTCTTTTGCAAAATAAAGACCTGAAGCATATATCCTTCCGCCGTTCTCTTCAGCGATCTTGACGATGCTGATACCCAATGTGAAGGCGAGGTTGAACTTGAACGACCTTTCGGAGTGAGGTATGAAACAGAGCAGTATGGCATTGCCATCCTTTGCAACCATACCTTCCATGAGCACAGGAAGAGAGATCTTCTGCTTGATCTCGCTGACAACTTTGTCCACCTTGTCCAGAGGTACGATTATCTCTGCAGGAATGAAGGAAGGACCAAGCCTTTTCACCTTCATGGAGCGGAACCATTCTCCAGCTTCGTGTTTGGAGATCTCTTCAGAAAGGACTTTGCCACCACTGCTGGTAATAATATTTTCAAGGGCACTAACATCCCTTGACTCAGGATAAATGAAGTTACAAATATATGACTTCGGCAATTCCGGTCTGTCCTCGACAACCGGTTCGCCATGATGGGTAGAGAATGGCATTTCATTCTTCATGCCTGCCCAATCGGGATTTATAAATGAGATAGACCACAGTGGCACTTTTGCTTCTTTTACCGCCTGGAGAGCTTTCTGCATGGAGGCCGGGTCTGCAAATTCCGCAGAGATTATAGCGGTGTCTTCTTTGTTTCTTATATTAAGGGTGATCTGTGTGATGGTGCCTATAGTACCCATACTTCCGATGAGGGCGTCCATTTCATCGCCTGAGAAATCCCTGATCTCGCCGTTTGGCAATACTGCCCTTGCGGAGACCATTGTGTCCTGGGACCAGCCATATTCATAGCTGCCATAACCGATACCGTTCTGAGCAAGCCAGCCACCGACAGTTGCTGCCGGAGCACTTGAAGGCATGGCACATACAGAGAGATCCTCTTTGTTGAGCTTTCTTTCAAGGCGTTCCCAAACGATGCCTGCTCCAACGGTCACTGTCATGTTCTCAGTATCGATGGATATGATCTTGTTCAGCAGATTGACGTCTGCAACGATACCGCCTTTTGTAGGAATGACACCACCATAACCGGATGATGCACCTGCACGGGGGACAATAGGAATAGAATATTTTCGTGCGAACTCCATCAGTTTGACAATATCATCCTCGGTACGCAATTTTACAATCGCGGCAGGATCGGTATTGCCCAACATCATCTTTGCCATTGAAGGAAGTGCTCCGACATCATGACAATAGAAGTGTCTTTCTCTTTTGCTTAAGTTCACACGGTCGCCAAATATGGCGGTAATTTCTTCCTGCTGAGAGGAATTCAGATCTGCTGTGTTTCTTGCCATATGCTCTCCCCCTTATAGGTTGGGTATCATTCAATATAAACTTTATAAGTATGATATGGAGATCTTGTCCAACTTTAAAAAAAGAAATTGGACAAATATCCAATTAAAATGTCAGTGAATCCTTGGGACAAATGTCAACACACCGACCACATTTGATGCAATCCGGGTTGTTACCGATATCACGGACCTCAAGTTCCATCGGGCAGACCTTCTCACATTTTTTACAATCAACGCATGACTCAGGATCCATCTTAAGCTGATATTTCTTACCGCCGATGAACCTCTGCATTGTTCCCATTGGACAGGCATTACACCAGGACCTGGCATTGAAGTAGCCTCCAAGTATTGTACCAATGAGGGTCGTCACAAGACACATTGACACAAAGATCATACCAATAAGTTCAATGGTATTCTGTGCTGCAAGCGTTACTGAGATACGGTACAACATGAAAGCCATCATGACCGCGAATGCCGGGATCCTGACCCACATGCTTGACAGGATCTTGGGGATCTTCTTTTTTTTTGAGATCTTGATTATTCCGTAATCGAAATAACTTCCACGTGGACAGAGATTGCCACAGAACCAACGTCCTCTGAACATACTTGTTATGAGCAATGTTCCCATGACAAGGAGCAGGAAATAACCAAGCATAGGATACCAAAGTCCACCGATCGAAACTATAAGTACCGATGGACCAAGATATGGGGTTATCTTAAGCATTTACCATTCCTCCAGTTCCTGTTCTACTTTTGCTGCCCATTTGCTGACAATTCCCATAATCAGTTCTTTGATCTCTTTCTTGTTGTTTATTTTGTAGATGAATGAATAACCGCCTCCGTCGAGATTATTCTGTGATCGTGTGAGTATACCTTTTTCATGCAACTTCTTGACAGACCTCTGTACCGTTGAAAGGTCGAGTTCCACAAGGATTGCTATCTGTTCCGTTTTGCTCCAATTATCGGGTTCTTCAAAGAAGTACTCCAACACTTTCATGTCAGCCCGTGTCAGGTTCAGAGCACATTTTATCACATCTTTAATTTTGAATTCTTTACATGCGAAGTCTATCATTGAATCACCGCCATTAATTGTCAGTACTGCTACATTGCCACAGCCGTATATATACGTGGTTAAGTACTGAGAAAAGAAGGATGGTTTTGGCAGTACCGTGAATAACTGTGAGGATTTGGCAGTATGACAGCAAAAAACTCAAAATTCAATGAAAAAATGAAAATCTAAATAAAAAATTCATTGAAACCAAATATGTGTCAACAATGAAGCTATAATCATCAAGGACAAATGACATGAATCTCAATTCCTAAGAAACTTCGGTGTCAGAAATGCTAATTAAGTATTCATCTTAACAAAAATATGATAAACATCAACAAAGCTACCGTTTCTTTCATGTTTAGCTAAAGCGACTTTAATATCAGTACATTCACTATGTTGTTCCGAAACATCCTTTATTCCTTCAACCAACTGATAATCAAAACTAATGTCTGGTATGTATTCTAAGTATTTTGTCCATAAATTAATAAAATCCTGAGATTCAGCATAGACAAGTATAAAATTAGGAGTTAAACCATTTGAATCATACCCGAATATTTTAGTTACGTGAAGGTCAATCACAGTTCTATTGAGTGACTTTAAAATGAAAGCTTCACAAATTGAAATGGCATTTCCCTTTCCATCCTCAATTTTAATATCCACTTCTCCAGCAGATTTACCAGTCGCTGAAATTCCATAATAATGAGTATAATGACATCCTAAAAACATTCGAAGAGTTTATATGGTATTATTGTAATATTATATATTACGAACTATGTGTGATTCACAACTCCGGTGGTACGGTGTGAAACACGAATACTGTGGTGGTGGTGGTTCTACTTCATAACTATGGGAGTGGGGATGTCATTCCCCCTTCATCCCCTCTGTTTTTGAGAACTTCAATTTCAATCATAGATAAGTTTTTGACATTCCCGGAAACTTTCCAATGATATAATATGATATGTTTGTGTATCCTTGTATATCATTCCAATTTTTATTAGTATGGGCGTAAAAGATATAAACTAATAATAACGGTGTACAACAAATTGTTGAGATACATTCTTTAAAATGTTCAACAGTTCTGCATGAAATATGAAGTGAGTAAAATATGGCTAGAAGTGAAAAAATTCTGAATGACATCAAGGTCGATGAATCTTGTGAAATTCCAGCTGAATCTCTTATGGATCCTAACATCTTAAATTCTATTTTTGATCATATCCCATTAACTATGATTCTTGTCAATACGGGCGGGAAAATTGAAAACATCAATCGTGCTGCTTCTATTAAATTAGGAAAAGAAAAAAAAGATTGTGTTGATCTCCTTGGTGGCGAATTGTTTGGATGTATGAATTCGTTAAAAGAAGAAGGGTGTGGAAAAAACAGAGAGTGCTCAGAATGTACTGTGCGAAACTCTGTAATGCACACTTTTGAGACCGGTGAGAACATTTACAAAAAGGAAGGCAAATTGGAAATAATGACCAATGGCCGGTCTGCAACACTTCATCTTATAATTTCAACGATCTTGATAAAACAAAACAATGAATCAATGGTTTTGCTCATTGCAGATGATATTACAGAACAGAAGCTTGCTGAAAAAAAAGTGCTAGAAGCTTCTGTAAAAGCGGAAAAGGCCATTCAACAGTATGCAGACATCTTCGAGAATGTGCGAATAGGGCTTTATGTATATTATTTAGAGAACTTAGATGATGATAGAACTCTCAGGCTGATAGCTGCAAATCCAGCAGCTTCTGATTTTACAGGTGTTCCCAATGAAGTTATCTTTGGAAAGACTTTAGATGAGATTTATCCCGGTCTCAGAGAGAAGGATATTCCACAGACTTATGCCGAAGTTGTTCGGACTGGTCAGTCCAGGGTCTTGGAAGATATTTACTATGGTGATGAACGAGTTCTTGAGAATACATTTTCAGTCAAGGTCTTTCCCTTACCAAATAATTGTGTAGGGGTAGCATTCGATAATATTACCGAACGCAAGAAAGCACAGGAAGCAATGCTACAAGCAAAACTTACTGCCGAAGATGCAAATCGTACCAAGAGCGAATTCATCTCAAATATGAGCCATGAACTTCGAACTCCTCTTACTTCGATCATTGGTTTCTCGGATCTACTTATTAGTGAGAACTTTGGTACCTTAAATGAATCTCAGAAGAAATACACATCTAATGTTCTTAGAAGTGGAAAGCATCTTTTGGAGCTAATCAATGCTCTTTTGGATTTCTCAAAGATCGAAGCTGGTAAGATGGAGCTTATCCTTGAAGAGTTTGCTATTCAAGATGCCATCAATGAAATAAAAGAGACAATGATGCCTCTTGCAATGAAGAAAGAGATTGAACTAAACTATAGCATTAATGTTAAAGATCCTATTATTGTGGCAGATTCAGTAAAATTCAAACAGATACTTTACAACCTCGTGAGCAATGCCATTAAATTCACTGATCAAGGAGGATCTGTGACAATGGGAATTAATACAACTGATGAGATAATTTCTGTTTTAGTGAAGGACAGTGGTATCGGTATTTCATCAGAGAATCAGGATAAACTGTTCAACCCGTTCTATCAGGTGGATTCTTCAAATGCTAGAGAGTATGAGGGCACCGGTCTTGGCCTTGCACTTGTCGAGAAGTTTGTTGAAATGCACGGTGGGAAAATCAGGGTTGATAGTGAAGTTGGAAAAGGAAGTACGTTCACATTTAGAATTCCAATAGCTTTTGAAAACAAATCCTTTTGATTTATTTTATCTCGAATGTAACTGCTTTAGTAGACAGCATTTGTATTTTGTTAGTCCCTAATCAAAGGGACTCCCTCCTTTTCATTCTCCCAACCAATGCTGCATCAACTGCCTTGGCAATACCATCATCAATGAGAGTCTCCAGCACACGATTATTGAAAGTAAATAGCTTATCACTCTTGGCAATACCAGCTATCTTGCATCTTCCAGACCCCTAGTTAAGTAGACAACACCGAATCTGATTCCTATTTCATAATGATGATTATTATAACATTTGAAGTATATTCGATAAGTTAATATGCTATTAATCTATTATTATATATTACGAACTATGTGTGATTCACAACTCCGGTGGTACGGTGTGAAACACGAACACTGTGGTGGTGGTGGTTCTACTTCATAACTAATTGGGAGTGGGGATGTCATTCCTCCTTCATCCCCTCTGTTTTTGAGAACTTCAATTTCAGTCATAGATAAATTATGGACGCTTCTTCAGGCATTAATATTTCTATTTCATATCAATTTTAGAGAAAGCTATCAATTACTTTCCTTATCCCTTAGTATTTAAGCTAAAATTCCCCTTCTCTAACTCTGTCCTTCAGTTGTTTCAACGTACTCCTGTGTTCAATCCCCATTTCCCAAACATCATCAAGAGTCAGACAAAGCAACCATTCATTAAATTTCTCAATATTCAAGTATGATTCAACCCTATTCCCTTCAAGCTCCTGCATATCAATATTGTTTGCTTCCTTGCCAATGCAAACAATTGAATCAGCATGAACATGCTTCCTGTCAAGAATTCCAATATCGCTATCGAACTTATGCTCAAGATGATCCACATACTGTATTATTGTCCTACCTAATGGTTTGAAATAATGAGATCCTTGTTTAATCTCACCTGTTGCATAATCAATAAATAGTTCATAAACAACCGTTTGAGGCTTATTTGAAAAAGGCATTAGAGATTGATTGCTTTACCAAACTCCTCATGGGTCATAACACCCTTATCCACCAATATATCAACCAAAGCGGTTAATGTATCATCAAGAATGTCAAGGTGTTTCTTTGATACTCTTTCACCTTCCTGAGTAGAAGGTCATTACCTTTCACCTCAAGCAATAGTAAGTTATTTATAAAGTGTAATGATAATTTAAAAGGGGGTTTATCTATGAAGCGGAGTTGCTATCGCAG
>Ga0255365_10004_pt1 | contig 48442 bp, 39 predicted proteins | sample ANMaggSeSYBR01J3_FD_182089 | JGI IMG/M metagenome (GOLD analysis project Ga0255365, IMG submission 182089) | Sediment cell enrichment communities from methane seep in Santa Monica Basin, California, United Staets - ANME aggregate JGI... | ecosystem: Environmental > Aquatic > Marine > Cold seeps >... | reverse complement strand
CATTGGTGATTAGTGACTGGTTTAACAAGAGGCAATACATCAGAAAGGTTTGAAAGAGCTGATATCGTTTCTGTCCAATCCGTTTGGCTACATTTCTCAATATTGAAAAACTTAACATTTGGCATTTCGGTTCCAACACTTTCAAAATAACGTAATGCATCTTCTTTCATACAATAGAGATTAAATGGAGATTGCTCGATACAACCAAAAGGATCTTGCAATGCGTTTGCATAACCATTTAATTCCATTTTAAGATTTTCTAATTTTTTAAAACTGGTACCTAATGATGACGATTTCGGAGGTGATAGGAAAACAGTACGTTCGAGTTCTTTGAGAACCTCCTTTTTGTTTGATTTTCTACTATGTAGTTCAAGGCAAAAGTCACCCAAGCCCACCTGGTCAAGACGACTTTTTACTACTTCAAGAGCTGCCATCTTTTCGCTAACAAAAAGTACTGATTTTCCTGCTGCCAGAAGCTCAGCAATGATATTTGTGATTGTTTGTGATTTTCCGGTCCCAGGTGGACCTTCTACTACCATATTTTTGCCAGATTTAACATCCTCAATCACTGCAATTTGAGATGGATCAGCATCCATAACATGGTAAACATCTTGATCATTAATTTTTTTATCAACATTATCTTCCGAAAATTCGGTATCACAAATTTTGGTATTAGGATTAAATATAGACTTTATCAAAGGATGTTTATTTGGAGCCTTTTTCTTTGGCCATGCCATCGGATCAAGATCTTTATACATAACAAATTTTGTAAAGCTAAAGAAACTCAAGTTGATGTCATCTAGAACTTTCCAGTTGGTTTTTTTTGCTATAGCCTTTGCAACATTTTGATAGTATTGATTCAATCCATCTTTCTCGTCGGGCATTTCAAATTCAGGAAGCAAAACGTCCTCATCAATAAGTTTTGCTTGTAGAGAGATATTTGTGAATATATCTTCCCCTGTCCATGATAATTGAAAAGAACCAACCACATTTGTGCGAACTAATTCAACAGGAACAAGAATTAATGGTGACTGTTTTAGTTTGGAATTATTGGTAGAATCTTCCCACTGTAGAAACCCAAGAGCTAGATATAGAACTGTATATCCTTGTTCATTAAGTACAGATTGGGATTGTTGGTGAATATTCTTCAATTTTTTATGTAGCTCTTCATATTTTAACGTGGTTTGAAGAAAACGATTAGTGTGTTTACGCCCCACTTTTTTGATTTGTTCTGGCATTTCCCAGTATATAGTTGCATCATTAGAGTCAATATCTACAGTTGATATGTTCGACTTATTATCATCAGCAAATAATACATATTTCCAATCTTGATTTTTGGATTTTGGACGGAACTCCATTTTCTTTTCTTGAATAACCAATCGGTCATAGACCTCTCTTGGAATTTCACCCACCACTCTTATTGTTCTGGCTTTTGATGGACGGAAATTTAATAGTCGGTTGCGCATTGTGAGATCCAATAACTTGTGCCTTGCTACTTCCAACTCTTTTTTAACACTACTCATATCATTGCTCCGTCTAAAATAATCTGATGAAAATATATGATATTTTTTTAATTTGGGATAGTAACGATATGAACATATATAATTCTTTATACACTTCCTAAATATTAGAAATGATGCAATATATTAGCAAGCTTCACATCGATTTCTACAAATTGGAATCAACGTGTTCTCAGAACTGCTAGAAACATTTATAATGATTAAAATCGAGAAATACAAAAAAAATAATAGAAGAAATGCTGGCAGATGTTGCTATACAATTCAATAACACAGATTTAAGATAACACAGAGACTACACAATGACAAACACAGATCTTGATCCACAACAAACCAAAGCTGTCACCTACACTGATGGACCCTTACTAATCCTTGCAGGTCCCGGCTCCGGAAAGACCTTCACCATCACAGAAAAAGTGGTCGATCTCACTGAAAATGGTCTGTCTCCTGAAAGGATACTGGCATTGACATTCTCGGAAAAAGCAGCCGGAGAGATGCAGGAAAGGATAGAGACTAAAATAGGTGTTGGGAGTGGTATAACAGTTTCCACCTTCCACTCATTCTGTAATGACCTGATACGTGAGTTCTCCCTTTACCTTGGCATAAACCAGAATGCAAAGCTGATCTCAAAGGAGCATTCACATGTTTGGGGTATCAAGAACATCGATTCGTTCGGCTTTGAGGACCTAGCTATTCCGCCACAACCATACGACCTTATTACCAGTTTGCTGGAAGGTGTATCCCAGTTGAAGGACCATCTGGTATCCCCGAAGGATCTGGAGGAATATGCAAGTCGCGATCTGGAAGCTGAGGGCATAGATGAAGGAGAAAAGGATATTCTGCTCAAGCTAAGTGATCTTGCAAGGTTCTATGGACATTACCAGCAGTACAAAAGTGATAATGGATTCCTTGACTATGACGACATGATCTCCATGGCATGTAACCTTCTTGAGACAAATGATGTTGTCAAGAATATGGTGAAAGCCAGGTATGATTACATTCTTGTAGATGAGTTCCAGGACACCAATTTTGCACAGCTCTTTCTAGTGCACCTAATAGCTGATGGCAATAACCTGACCTGTGTCGCTGATGATGATCAGTGCATCTATCGTTTCAGAGGCGCATATCTTGCTAACATAGAACAATTAGAGGAATACTACAGATCCCTTGAGAAGATTCCGCTTGAAAAGAACTACAGGTCAAGTTCACAGATTGTGCAGTTGTCCCAGCAACTGATCTCGAACAATCCGCAGAGGCAGGAGAAGAACCTAACAGCCCACAACGGAGAAAAGAGCGAGGTCAAAGTCGTTAAAGCACCTGATGATGTAAGTGAAGCAGAATATGTTGCTGAAGAGATCGAGAACATGGTCAATGACGGTGTTCAGCCAGGTGAGATCTTCATACTTACCCGAAAAAGGGCTGATGGTAAGAAGTTCAGTGAATCACTAAAACAAAGGATGATCCCGGTAGAATTTGTCGGTAGTCTCCAACTGAACCGTTTCCCGGTAGTCAGGGAAGCAATGGCATATCTCCATGTAGTTGCTAACCCTTTCAACAACGGCATAGGCTTTGCAAAGATATTATCAAGGGAGGGAGTGAGCGAACATGATCTACAGAAGATCAACCTTCAGGCATTGAAGATAAGCAGGGCTGACAGCACTGTAGGCGATGGGATATATTCTGTGTTGCTTTACCATCTTGACGAACTTGAACTCAGCCAGAAAGGATTGATCCTATCGATAGTATCCCGCCTTAATGAACTGATCGAATTCAAAAAGAATCACCTGCCATCTGATACTGTAAAATACCTGCTATCAGAGAAGACCGACTTTTACAGGACACAGTTGCAGGAAGACACATCAGCATCCAGAAGGAACATCACGATCCTGAATTCACTCATCAGCACTGTGGAGGACCTTGAACTTGTTGATGGTGGCAGTGAGCTTGAGACCGTGGTAGAGGATCTTGAACTGGTGTTCGGGCTTGAGTTGGATGAGGGAGTATCCAGTGATGAGGATACTGTAAAGATAATGACAATTCACCAGTCAAAGGGCAAAGAAGCAAAGGTCGTTTTTGTCTGCGACATGGCTACCAGACATCTTCCTCTGACCTATAGAAGAAAGACATTCACGGTACCAAAAGCCCTTTCAAAGGGTCGGCAAAGGGACGTGGACGAAAAAGTGCTGCATCTTGAAGAGGAAAGAAGGTTGGCATATGTTGCCATGACAAGAGCAAAGGAGCAACTGTACCTCGTATTCCCTGAAAAGTATGAAGGGAACAAGAGAGGAGTTACACCAAGTGAGTTCCTTGCACAGCTTGAATACACGTCAAATCCTCTGATAGAGTTTATCGAAGCAGATAAATTTGAACGGAAGAACGAGGTTGATGATGTTTCACCTTTGATGAAGAAAAAGGATGAATATCTCCAACTGGTCAATATGTATTCAAAACAGGGTCAGTTAAAGCAGGCTCTGGAATCTCTTGTGATTCTTGCTCAATTGAAAGAGATCGAGGATGAAGGCAATCTGTCCACTTTTGATATGAAGGATCTCCTGCAGGTCAACCCGAAAGAACCGAAGGAATTAGAGGATCTCATTGATGGTAATATACCACCACTTGTTGATCCGAACATGAGGTTCTCGGCTTCGAAGATCAAGACATACCAGGATTGTCCGTTAAAGTTCAAGTATGGTTCTGTGCTCAACATACCTACTCCGCAGAAGACCTTTTTCCAGGTGGGTACAGATGTGCATTCTGTCTATGAACAGTTGTCTAGTATGGATATGAAGGGAGACAATATTGATATTGGAATGGCTAAAAAGATGCTTGAGGACATTTGGGACCCTACAGCATATCCTTCCAGTACAATGGAGGGGCAGGAACACAGCAAGATGAAGAAGATGCTGGAGTTCTGGTTCCGCTTTGAAGAAGATAATCCCAACGAAACGGTTGCAGTTGAAGAATGGTTCGATCTCGAGCTTAACGGAGCTCATTTTGCAGGATTGATCGACAGGATCGACAAGACACCTGAAGGAGAATATATTGTCATCGACTACAAGACCGGGAAAACTACGCTTTCCAAGAACAAGCTGAAGGATGATGTCCAAATAGCCTTGTATTGTCTTGCAGTGAAGGAGATGTATGGAAAGCTGCCGGTAAAAGCAGGTCACCTCTATGTCAATCCAGAGGTCCAGGAGCTTCGGATGATTGATGTTGATGAAGGGAAGATCGGTTCGGTTGTTGATTCCATCAATGATGTGGTTGAGAGGGTTATGAGGGATGAATTTGAGATCGATGCAGAGCCGAATTGCTATTATTGTGACTATAAGGGGCTTTGTGAGTGGTATAATGGGGAATGAATCTTATTTCTGATTTAGAAAACATTTCACTAAATGACATTTATTGAAGAAGCACTCATTATGAAGAGCTAAGTTGATATGGAACTGAAGAGTGCGATAAGGTGTGGAGTTATTATTCTCAATAAGTTTCAATCTAATGGGGGAAGTTAAATGGGTAAATATTCAAAACTTGGTGTTCATTTAAAAAACAGTGAAAAAACTATATTGAAGCTCACTTTCGATGAAGTAGGAAGCATTTTAGGATTTCCTTTACCTAAATCTGCAAGAACTTACCCGGCTTGGTGGGCCAATAATGCCGATTCACATACACATACTCTTGATGGATGGTTGGCCATGGGCTGGAAAGCAAGAGTGGACTTAACAAACCAGATCGTTGTTTTCACCAAAAAAGAAAAACTAGCAGTAATTCAACAAACCGAAGATTATGTGCCAACAGAAGTATCCATCTCTGCAGCTGAATTTGAAGAGAAAGCTCGTATTTTTATGTCAAAATACTATTCAGGACCTTTGTTTGCTGGCAAGTATCCTGGTGTTCCTAAGATCTTTGACATGATATCTGCTGAAAATAAGATTGTAGGGGATGCGAAGTTCTATACAATGGTCCGTGGAAAGTTTCTTCCACCAGCAAAGTTTGCGACTATTGCAGAACATGTATGGCTTTTAGAAAAAACAGAAGCAAAACATAGGTTCCTTATATTTGGAAACGATAAGCGTGTACCTGAAGAGTGGTTGAAGAGATATGGTGCTCTTGTGGATGTATTGGAATTCTTTTTCTATGATATTGGTGCTGGTAAAATAGAGAGTTTGAATGGAACCAAAATATAAACATAATTTGATACTCTTGTAAATATAAAGGCTATGTTTAAATATTTTTAGAAATAACTACCCTTCGATTATGAAACTGGAAGAGAGATTGGAATTATTAAAGGAAGAACTACAAAAAGAGGACTTTCTAAAGTCAAAGGGCCTTGGTAATGAAATCCCTTTTTGGATATTCGATTATCCTCCTGAGAAGGAACTACTTCTTAGAGATACTATCATAAAGATAATATCAAATCTAGAGAAAAACTCAATTCAGGTGCTTGAGATCGATCTTTTTGATATATGTCTTGAGATAATAGAGAAGAAAATATCTGCAGAAAAGATCATTGCTTTTGAAGAGAGCAAAGGCTCTGAGGAATTACTTAAAAAGATGAAATTGATGTTAAAGCCCGAGATTCTAAAAAATACCATCCAGCAAAAAATGGATGAGAATACCGGTTTCCAAATAATCTTTTTGAACGGCGTAGGTAAGGCCTGGCCGATAGTTCGCTCTCACACTATTCTTAATAATTTACAGCCAATTCTTGGTAATATACCACTTGTTACATTTTATCCAGGAAAGTTCAGTGGTTTTGATCTTAGTTTGTTCGGAAAAATCAAGGATGCAAATTATTATCGTGCTTTTAGACTTATAAATACAGATAATGTTTCTCAAAGTTAAGGATTGTTTAGTAAATGACAAATGTGATGAAGATTCAAGACATCTTCCTGAAAGACATCAAGAGAGAGATAAATGGTGTCATTAAGGTCGATCAGGAAGATGATGAGAACGTATATACTGAACTTGATGAATATGTGGTTACAAGGGAATCATTGAAACATCTTGACCTTTTCTTTGATAGATACTTCAATGCCACGGAGACTCCAACGGATAAGGTGGGTGTATGGGTATCCGGTTTCTTTGGTTCGGGTAAATCCCATTTTATCAAGATGATATCCTACCTTCTGGAGAACCGGGTTGTAAAGGATAAATCAGCCCTAGAATTCTTCAGGGAAAAAATAGATGATCCTCAGTTATTTACTACTATTGAAAAAGCTGTAAATCATGGTACAAAGGATGTTATCCTTTTCAATATTGATTCTAAGGCAAACACCCTTAACCGAGGCAATGAACTTATTGTGAATATCCTGATGAGGGTTTTCAATGAAAATAGAGGCTTTTTCGGGGATGTTCTTTGGATCGCTGAAATGGAAGAAGATCTGACCAACAAAGGTCTTTATGAAAAGTTCAAAGACGAATTCAAGCGGATAAATGGTGATTCCTGGGAAGAGAAACGGGATACCTATGCGTTTGAGCAGGATGATATTATCGAGGCTCTTGTCAATTGTGAGTATCAAAGCAGAGATGCCCTCATTAGACTGTTTGAGAGCGATGGCAGTAACTATAGTTTTAGTAATGAAAAATTTGCTGAGAAAGTGAAGAAGTACTGTGATTCAAAGGGTAAGGACCATCAGGTGATCTTCCTTATTGATGAGGTTGGACAGTACATTGGTGAGAACAGTGAGCTCATGCTTAACCTGCAGACCGTTGTTGAGGAGCTTGGGACAAAGCTTGCAGGGAAGGCGTGGGTTGTTGTTACATCTCAGGCAGATATTGATACGGTCACAAAAGAGCATGTAAAAGGGAAAGATTTCTCTAAGATCCAGGGACGTTTTGATACACGTTTGAGCCTTTCCAGTGCTAATGTGGACGAGGTCATAAAGAAAAGGATATTAGCAAAGAAAAGGGTTTATGAGGAGTCTTTGACCTCTTATTATACGGACAAAAAGACGATAATGAAAAACCTACTTACCTTCTCTCCCGGTGGGGCTGAAATGAAGCTTTACAAAGGAGATGAGGATTTTGTGAATGTTTATCCCTTTGTGCCTTATCAGTTCTTTGTGCTGCAGAAGGTATTCGATAAGATCAGGGAGACCGGTTTTACAGGAAAACATCTTGCAAAGGGTGAGCGGTCCATGCTCAGTGCATTTAAGGAGGCGAGTGAAAAGTATGCTGAGAGTGAACTTGGTGTGCTTGTACCATTTTCCACATTCTATAATACGATAGAAAGCTTTCTTGACCCCATCATTACACGTACTATTGAACAGGCAAAGTACAATGATCACCTTGAGGATGAAGATTGTGAAATCCTGAAGATACTTTTCATGATAAGGCATGTGAATGTGCTGCAACCTAGTCTGGACAACCTTGTAGTGCTTTCGATGTCTCAGGTCGATGAAGACAAGAGAAAGTTGAAAGAAAGAATATCTGCATCACTCCAGCGCTTAGAGGCACAGACCCTTATCAACAAATCCAGTGACAGGTATTATTTCCTAACTAATGAAGAACAGGAGATAAGCAGAGAGATAAAGAACATCGATATTGAGAACCATCGGATCCTGGATGAGATGTTCACGTATATCTTTGAGGATATATGTCCTGCTAAGTATAAGGATTATAAGTTCCACAAGTCCATTGACGATAAGACCAAATCTACAACAGGCGCAGACCTGACCATCAAGTTCCTGACATCTCTGTCTGATGATGAATTGAGGGGAAGCGGTCAGAGATCGTTGAGTGGGGAAAACTTAAGCAATGTGGATTCCACTGACACTCTTCTTTTTGTATTCCCACAGGATGCTGAGTTCGTTAAGCAGATACGTGATTACCTTCGGATCAACAAATATCTGACACAGCACACTTCTAACACGAATATCGGAGAGGTAAGGGAGATCCACAGTGGCAAAAGGATCGATGAAAGTAAACTTAGGGAAGATGCGAAGAAGTCAATGGAAAAAGGAGTTTCCGAGGCAAGGATATTCGTTGATGGAAAGGAAGTTACAAGCATCGAGAAGACGAATCCTAAGGAAAGGATCAAGGATGGTCTTGACCTGCTCTTTGATAATGTTTACAAGAAAGCTGGCTATGTGACAAAGGATATTGAAAGTATTAGTGAGATCCTTAGAATACTCCAGGACGATGACCTTGAGAAGTTCGGTGCTGGGACTTCTGAAACGAATCAGCTTGCTCTTCAGGAAATGCTGAGCCATTTGAACATAAGGCATCAAAAGAATGATGTTGTTGTGCTACAGGATATCAAAGGTAAGTTCAGACGCAAACCCTATGGCTGGAATGAAATGACGATATCCGGTCTTGTGGCTACGCTGTTTGCCAAGGATGAGATCAAGTTAAGGTATCAGAAAACATACCTGATCCTCAAGAAACCAAATGCTGAGGAGATCGTGAGATATCTATCGAGGAAAGATTTCGCAGATAAGCTTGTGCTTGAGATAAGGGAAAAGGCAAATGTTGAAGTTATCAAAACGGTCAAGTCTGTCCTGAGAGAGGTGTTCGAGAAGACAAATATCCCTGAGAAGGAGAACGAGCTCTCTGATCTTACATACTCCCTGCTCAATAAAGAGTATATCAAGACCGAGCAGATCGAGGGAAGATATGAAGATGAGAAAAGATTCCCCGGTAGAGAGAAGATAAAAGCTTATGCTTCTTTCCTTAAAGGTGTCCTGAAAGTAACTGACCCCTCCTCATTCCTTCAAACTGTTGCTGATGAAAAGGAAGAACTGATACGATCACGTGAAGAGGTGGAACCTGTTATCTCTTTCTTCGAAAGCAATAAGGTGGAGATATTCAGAAGGGTCCTTAAGAAACTCGATAATTTCAAGAGAGACATGCAGTTCATGGATGAGGAAACAAAGTCCAGAGTGCAGGAAATTGAAACCATTCTGGGTTCAGAAGAGCCTTATTCTGAGATCAAGTCACTACCACCATTGGAGAATAAGGTCGAAACTGCCCTTTTAGAAACTCTTTCTGAGCTTAAGGAAGAGAAATTCAATGAAATAGCGACTATTACTACAGAACTAGAAAAGGAGATGAATGGAACCACATCACTCACTTCGGAGTTCATGGATTCTGTTCTGCAACCGCTCTATGGTCTAAAGACACGTATCACACAGGCTGAGGATTGCTTGTTCGTGCAGGCACAATACACTACATTGGATTCTCTTGAAAGCCAGGCCTATGAAAAGATCAGCAAGCAATTGCAGATTATCAAGGAACCCGAAACCGGTTATGGTGAAGTAACCATTCCTGTACGTTCTACAAGGGTCATTAAAGATATTTCAGTTTTCAAGTCAAAGGACACCATTACTTCTGAAAAGGAACTTGACATTTACCTCGAAGAACTGAAGGCATCCCTGGTAAAGATACTTGAAACAAACGATGTTAGGTTGTTCTGATCATGGATAAAGCAAGTGTTGTAAAATTATCGGATACGGTGCGGAATAAGCTCCTCAAGGAAGTGAAGGATAGAGCTGCATTCTACGGTATCCTTCCAAAAGAAATCAGGCCTGTGGATTCCGAACATTCGGATTCTATTGTTATAGGTGGCAAGGTTCATAACAAGATTATCCATAAACCGAGAGAGCAACTGGTGAAGGAAGTTAAACATAAGGGCTATGAACAGGTGATGGAAGAGGTCACTTATACCTGGTTCAACCGTTTTGTTGCCCTGAAGTTCATGGAGGTTAACGATTATATCTCTGTAAATGTGTTCACTTCCGATGATTCAGACAGGACCGAACCTGGCATTATTACCCATGTTCTAGAGCTGGATTTCCTGGACCTTGAATCAGATAAAGTTCTTAACATGAAGGCTGAGAACGAGGATGAAGAGTTGTACAAGTACCTGATATTGCATCTGTGCAACTACCTGAACCGTACTATGCCTTTCATGTTCGAGAAACTAGAAGATTACACTGAACTTCTGTTCCCAGAGAAATTACTGCACATTGATTCTATTGTGAAGGATATTAATGAGATAATCCCTGAGGACGATTGGAGGGAAGTAGAGATCATCGGCTGGATATACCAGGACTACATCGCTCCCAAAAAAGATAAAGTTTTCAAGAAGCTGCAGAAGAACGTCAAGATAAGCAAAGAGAACATCCCTGCAGCTACCCAGTTGTTCACACCTCACTGGATCGTTCGCTACCTTGTGGAGAACTCCCTGGGACGTTTATGGATGCTAAACCGTCCCACTTCGCGGCTGTCCGAACGGATGGACTACTATATAAAGCCAGAACAATCCGAAACCGATTTCCTTAAGTTGAATTCACCGGAGGACATCCGGTTATGCGACCCCGCCTGTGGTTCTGGACATATGCTGGTCTATGCCTTTGATCTGCTGTATGCCATCTACGAGGAGGAAGGCTATGACCACTCCGAGATCCCGGAGATGATACTTACCCACAATCTCTTCGGTATTGAAATAGACAAGCGTGCAGGAGAACTGGCAGCCTTTGCCCTTACAATGAAGGCCAGGAAAAAGAACCGTAAGTTCTTCCAAAATCCAGTCCAGCCCAATATATGCGTTTTGCAGAGCATCTCTTTTGAAAATGATGAGCTGCAGTCATACTTAGCAGCTATTGGAAGCAATCTATCCACCACCAACCTGCAACTTACCCTGCGCCAATTTGAGGAGGCTGACAACTTCGGCTCTTTAATCCGTCCAGCCAACACAAACGTATCGGACATCCGGCTGATGCTAAGCGAGAAGAACCTTTCCAGTAATCTTACCGTCTTCAGCACTCACCAAAAAGTTCTGCAAGCTTTGAATCAGGTAGATTACCTCAGCCCAAAGTATCATGTTGTCGTCGCCAATCCGCCATACATGGGTGGCAAAGGTATGAATGAGAAGCTAAAGAGCTTTGCCAAGGACAATTATCCCAACAGCAAATCCGATTTCTTTGCTATGTTCATTGATCGTAACCTTGATCTTGCAATGCAGAAAGGCATGGTCGCGATGATCACCATGCAGAGTTGGATGTTCCTGTCATCCTTTGAAAAGCTCCGAGCGAGCATTTTGGATGAACATACCATATTATCCATGGCACATCTTGGACCCCGGGCCTTTGACAGTATCAGCGGTGAGGTCGTTTCAACCACAGCTTTTGTTATTGAGAATGCACAGCATCCTGAGTATAAGGGTGCTTATATCCGGCTTGTGGATGGCAACAGTGAAGCTGAGAAAAATGCATGGTTGCGTGCAGCGGTCATGCAGGTGAGAAATACCAGTGCCTATGATATGGAGGAGCAATGAATCTGCCGCCCTCTCAACTTATTGCTATGCCCGAGGGCAAGACGCTGGAGTTCAAGCGTGATATCTCCTCGCCAAAGAACATTATCAAGACGCTTGTAGCGTTTGCCAACACGGCTGGAGGGAGCCTGTTCATTGGTGTTGAAGATGGGACTAAGGAGATTACAGATGTCTCGAATCCACTTGATGAAGAAGAGCGTCTTTGTAGTCTTATTGCTGACAACATTTCCCCGAGGCTTGTTCCAAATGTTGAACTGATGACAGTGGAAGGTAAGACCTTGTTGGGTGTTGAGGTGTATCCGAGTGGTTCACGTCCTCATTGGGTAAAGAAAGAAGGACATATTGATGGCGTTTATGTAAGACTTGGGTCTACTAACCGGAAAGCTGACCGGGAGCTTATTGCTGAGCTTCAGAGAAGTGCCTCAGGTGTTTCTTTTGATGAAATGTCGATGCCTGATCTGTCTGCCAGCGACCTTGACCTTGAGGTTGCTAAAAAACACTTTAAGGGAGTAAGGGAGCTGAACGAAGAGGAATTAATCACTCTTAAACTTCTGGCCCAGGAACAGGGTAAATTGGTTCCCACGACGGGTTCTATGCTTCTCTTTGGAATGAACAGGGATTTCCATTTCCCGGATGCTTGGATTCAGTGCGGGCGTTTCAAGGGAAAGGATAAAGCATATATTTTTGACCATACTGAGATACACGAAGACCTACCAGGCTCTGTTGAGTCCGTGATGCTCTTCCTGAAAAAACATGCATTTAAAGGTGCCGATTTCTCAGAGATCAGGCGTAAGGACGTATGGAGTATTCCTCTTACCATCCTTCGTGAAGCTCTTATAAATGCTATTGTTCATGCAGATTATTCTCAAAAGGGTGCACCTATAAGGGTGTCCTTTTTTGATGACAGGATAGAGATTGAGAATCCAGGTATCCTTCTTCCCGGAATGACCATCGAGGATGTTAAACAAGGTGTTTCAAGGATCAGGAATCGTGTTATTGCCAGAGTTTTCAGGGAACTTGACCTTATCGAACAGTGGGGTAGTGGTTTCCGTCGTATCCTGAAGGATGCTGAAAAACTTGGACTTCCCCAACCGGAAATTATAGAGATCGGCATGAGGGTCAGGTTCACTGTATATCTTGCAAAGTCTATTGCAGTGCCTACTAAAGGTTATTTGGAGACAAATAAAACTGACACCAGATCACCGACCCAGTCACCGACCCAGTCACCGACCCAGTCAGACAATCCTATTCTAAAAGTGTTGCTGTCACTTAAGGACGGAGAAAAATCCTCCAGTGAACTTCGCGACATTATGAATATCAAACATCGGCCTACCTTCAGGGATAACTATCTCCATCCTGCACTTGATGCAGAACTAATCGAGATGACAATCCCGGAAAAACCAAGCAGCAGATTGCAGAAATACCGCCTGACGGCCAAAGGTAAGAATTTCCCAACTGAAGAGGCAACAAAACATGAGTAATAACACTCCATCAACCACTCCCATAGCCAATTTCTACCGAGCCTCTGCATCTGATTTCAAGAATATTCCAGGAAGTCCGATTGCATACTGGGCTAGTGAAAAAGTGAAACAAATATTTTCAGTGCATCAGCAAATATATGCATCCAGTATTTCAGATGGTCAAAATATTACAGCCAATAATAATCGATATTTAAGGTTTCACTGGGAAGTAAACAAATCTAAAGTGGGGCATGAAATCGGAAAATGGGTATTTTATTGCAAAGGAGGAACATTTCGAAAATGGTTTGGAAATTTAGAGTATTTAGTAGATTGGTCTGAAGAAGCTCGACAAAACTATCGTAAGCATCCATCAGCTAGAATTATTCCAGAATATTTGTGGTTTAAAGAAGGTATTACTTGGACATTAATTGCATCTTCAAAGCAAAGTTTTCGATTTTTACCTTCATATGCAACCTTTGATAAAGTCGGATCAAGTATTTTTGTAAAAAACCAGAATGACTTAAAAGTAACGTTATTATTTTTAAATACACGGATTTCTGAGTACTTAACAATGCTATTCAACGCTACTTTAGCTCTCCAAGTCGATGATGTAAGAAAACTACCTTTTTCTCCCTCCCTAATAAATGTAGATGAAAGTTTATACAATAAATTAATTTCTATAGCAAAATCCGACTGGGACTCCTACGAATCCTCCTGGGATTTCACCACCCTTCCCCTCCTCCAATCCGAATACCGCCAACCAACCCTCCGTGAAACCTACACCAAACTCCGCGCCCATTGGAGAGAAATGACACTGGAGATGCAGCAGTTAGAGGAAGAGAACAACCGCATTTTCATCGAAGCCTACGGGCTACAGGATGAGCTTACACCAGAAGTGCCACTTTCGGAAATAACGCTGACATGCAACCCGCATTATCGTTACAACGGGAATAAGAGCGAGGATGAGCTTGAAGCGTTGCTGCTTACTGATACGATAAAGGAGTTCATCTCCTATGCTGTAGGGTGCATGTTCGGGCGGTACTCGCTGGACAAGCCGGGGTTGGTGCTTGCGAACCAGGGTGAGAAGATAGGAGATTATCTGGAGCAGGTGCCGGAACCGAGCTTCATGCCAGATGGGGACAACATCATACCCATACTTGAGGATGAGTACTTCGAGGATGACATCGTGAATCGGTTCAAGGAGTTCCTCAAGGTGACTTTTGGAAATGAGAAGCTTTCTGAGAATCTGGATTTCATTGCAGAGGCTCTGGGAAGTAACGGCAAAAAGTCCTCGGAGGCTGTGATAAGGGACTATTTCCTGAAGTCGTTCTACAAGGACCATCTGAAGATGTACAAGAAAAAGCCTATCTACTGGCAGTTCAGTTCAGGCAAGGGCAGGGCTTTCAATGCGCTCATTTACATGCACAGGTACAGGCATGACACTCTTGCAATGATGAGAACGGATTACCTGCTGGAGCTTGAGGGTAAGCTGGATGCTAAGAGAGAGATGATAGCGTCGGATATCGGCAAGGATGCTCAGGAGAAGGCAAGGCTGGGGAAGATGATCGAGGAACTCATAGATTATGATGAGCTGCTGAAGAACAAGGCTGATGAGTATATTGAGATCGATCTGGATGATGGTGTGAAGGTGAATTACGGGAAGTTTGATGGGTTGGTGGAGAAGGTATGATGGAATACAATGAACAGACAATTAAGACCAAAATTATACCACATTTATTCTTTAATCGAAATGGAAATAAACTTTTTGATTCTGCAAAGGCTTACTTTGATGAGAACGGAATAAAATGGGATGTTTTTCTTCAAGAAATCCAAAATGCAAGTATGGAAGATGAATTATTTTGGAGAAAACTTATTGGAGTTCTAAATATAGTGTATGATGAAAATATAAATGATGGCGAGATAATAAACGAAATAAAAAACATTCAACAATTTATTAATAAATTATTAATTTTAAGATTTGATTTTGAATTTACGCCAGATGAGAATTTCTTAATAGAAGATATTAAATCATTTAATTTATTCCTACAAGAGGAAATAGATACAAATGAAAATCTAATAATTGATGAAAATGGAATAATAAGGATAGCATTGGTTACTAATAAATCTGAAAGTGGTTATTTAGCACCATTCGAACCAGGGACTATCAAATTATATCCTATTTCACTAATAAAAGTTGATCAGCAAAATAAAAAATTAGAAATTCATGCTTATAAGAGAAAGCGTACCACTTTTGTTAACCAAATGAACGAATTTGATGACAATTTAATTTGTAAGCGTGAAATCACTGAATTGCTACCTCTTAAATTTAATACATCACACTTGTTCTCAGCATTGAGGGAAAAAGACATTTTTTTAAAAAAGATCAATCTCAAATGTTCTTATTTCAATTTGAATCTTTCAGTAACTGGTGACAATATACTAGAAATTGATGAATTCGTCAATCCTGAATTTATCTTCAATGACTTATCTGATTTATTGAAAATAAAAGAACTGCAGTTTATTTACCCTTATGAAATAAAGAAAAAAAAGGAAATAAAAGAGATAATTTTTAAAATATCTATAAATGAAAATGGACAACAAAGAAATGGAGTAGAAGAAAAATACTTCGTATTTTCTTTAACTATTATTTCTAAATATAAAGATATTGACATAAATGATGCTGAAGAAAAAATAGTGTATGAAATAGAAAAACTAGGAATAAAAATAGACAAAGCATACAAAATGCCAAACTCCTACTATTTTTCGAACTTAATCAATTCATCAAATCATAGTAAAAAGAAATATCTCGAAATATTAAAAGAAGATATTGAAGCAAAACCAGTCATAGAGCATTTATCTGGAAATAAAGTTATATCAGAAACAGAAGATTCAATTGCATTTGATGTTGAAAAATATTCGAACGTTTTATCCTCAATTTTCAGTTCTTTAAAAGGGATAAAAACAAGTTCCTCCACTGAATCTTTTGAGATTTTAGACATTAATCAAGAGAAGAATAGAATAGAGTTAAGAGTAAAACTCTATTGTGATGATAAAAATATCAAGTACAATAATTATTTCACTGTTCTATTTGGATTTAATACCAGATATAAGAAAAATGAAAAAATACACAATATTATCATATCTGATATAAACACTTACAATATATTGTCTTATTATCTTAATAGTGAATCTAATAAAATAATTCAGTACTTATATCAAAACATAAAAACCTACTTAGTCTACAATTACAAACAGTTATTGGAAAAAGAATCAAGTTTTGCCTGTCATTGGTTGTCTAAATATCTTGAAAATCCCGATGAGTTCAAAAAAGATGACACTGCAACCAAATCAGGATACTTCGTACAGGAAAAGACAGATGTTTTATTGAAATATTTGTTTGGAAATTATTTAGCAATTAGTGGGAAAAATAATCCCGACGGAATAATATGTTTAAAAGATAACGAGGCTTTTGTAGTTGATTGCAAACAACACAAAACTTTATCAAAAGCTGAATTAGTAAAAGTACGGGATTATGCCATCTCTTACAGAAAAGATGAAGTAATACACACAATAAAGGGTGGAATCCTAGTAATTACTAAAAAGATTATAGAGAATGGGAGTTTAAATCCAAATACGCGTAAGGATATTCTAAAAGATGATGTTGTATCTTTAAACTTCTTAAGCCTTGAGTTTATTTTAGATCTTTATGAAATATTGAGCCAGAAATTCCTGATTGCACCTGAAATTAGAACTTTTATAAGAGACTGTGGACTAGAGGTCATCAAAAATTCTCAAGAGGCGAAAACAGTATCTGATTTAAGCAAAATTGAAACTACTGAGATTTCAAAATTACGTTCACAAATTGAAAACTATGAAAAAACTCATTATCCGACACAAAAGGAACTGCTGTAATAGTATCTTACTAAAAAGAGGTATTCATGCTAAACCCTGAAAAGACCACCCAGAGCATACTCAAGAAATTCGATACACTTGACGAGTTCGAGAAGAGGAAGATCGTCTTCTGGTATGATAAGGACGGGACTGCCGATGAGGAAGGGCTTGCACAGATAGAGAAGGCTCTGGGGGAGAGAGGGATCAAACTGCATGTCCTGAACAACAATTTCTTTGCAACGAAGAAGATGCTGGAGAAGGATGATACGGAGTCCAGCTATCTAATTTATTCCAATGAAGGGGAAAGAGAGTTGGAATTGAACTGGCTGGTGGACGTTCAGCTGTATTCATCGAGGTTTGAGAACAGCAGGATCTCGGATATCAAGAGCGAGTTTGAGATCGTGGGGTATGACCTGGATAGGTTCCTGGAAAAGCACCAGCAGTTCTTTGCAAGCAAGAAGAGAGTTGTGCCGCTTAAGAGGATGTACCAGGCGGACTGGAGAGGAGAGGAGTTCCTGCTTGGGTTCCTGGGGGTGCTTTCGGGTTCCACTACCACGGACCTCAAGGAGATCATAAGGAAGATGCTCATCAATTCGCTTGAGGAGAACTCCAATAAGGTATGGGAAGATATTGTCAGGTTCGAGTTGGTCGAAGAGTTCTGGGACCTGGTTACAAGGTATTTCGGCTATCAGTCCGAAGAGCCCACATTGAATAAATTGTTCCTGAGCTTCTTGATCACTCACATCTCCAGGAATACCGACATCAACCTCAAGAAGTACAAGGCTTATAGCAATTCCCTGAGCAACGAGTGTGAGATCTTCATCAAAGGCTGGATGGACAACTCAAAGGATTCAGCGGTCTTTGACAAGTATTGCGAGCAACTGCTTGAGGATAACAGTCAGCTGAAGAAGTACCTCAACACCGAGATCCCAAAGTACGATGTGACCGAGTACCTGGAAGCAGAATCCCTTGCCATCTTCGATAAAAGTATCATCCGCAAGCTAGTTGATGAATTGGGTAATGACAAAGAGGACTTTGACAACTATCTTGACTGGATAGCCAACAGGAAGACAAAACACTGGTATCCTAACTTTGAGAATCTCTACAGTGCTCTGGAATATGCCGTGAAATTACACCAGTTCGCAAAAGAGTTCGGTGAAGAGAACGTCAGCGACCAGAATCTGAACCGGTTCTTCAGGAACTATACGGAACGTTATTACTTAATGGACCATTATTATCGCAAGTTCTATTATCACTATGACAAAGACAAGCAAAAGGAGAGCCTGAAAACAACAAGAGAAAGCATCGAAAAGCTTTACAACAACAGGCTCCTCGACAAGCTGCTCACAAGATGGAGTGAGCTCATATCCAATGAAATGGACAGTCGATGGAACATAGAACTTATCGACCGTCAGGATGAGTTCTACAAACTTTACATAAAGAACATCATAGGCCGCAATGACAAGGATAAGATAGCAGTCATCATATCCGATGCAATGCGCTATGAAGTAGCTGCAGAGCTTCAGGAGGTCCTTAACAAGGACACCAGGGGCACAGTTGAGCTAAAGTACATGACCGGCTCTATACCATCATATACCAAACTGGGTATGGCAAGCCTTCTCCCTCATCAGAAACTAGAATATAATAACAAGAACGTTTTTGCAGACGGTATCAGTACAGAAGGAATAGCGAACCGGGGCAAGATACTGGAGAAGATGACACCCGACTCTATCGCCATCAATTACGAAGACCTTATGAACATAAAAAGAGACGAAGCCCGTGAAAAATTCAAAGGCATAAGGTTGTTCTACATATACCATGATAAGATCGATGCCAGAGGCGACCACTCGGCATCAGAGCATGACGTATTCGATGCAGCTGAAGATACGATCTCAGATGTCAAGAAGATCATTGAAAAACTGACGAATTTCAGGATATTGGACAATCTCATAGTCACGACAGACCATGGTTTTATCTATAAGAGGGACGAACTGGAGAGTGTTGATAAAGTTGAAACGAACGGTTTTGACAAAGAAAAAATGATAGCATCAAGCAAGCGTTTTATTTTGAGCGAAGAGAACATCGATCTCATGAATGTCCATAAGTTCAATATGGACTATGTGATCAACTCCGAAACTGGAAATGAGATGTTCGCATACGTTCCCCAGGCCGACCTCAGGTTCACGATGCAGGGACCCAACAAGAATTTCGTGCACGGTGGAGCTGCTCCCCAGGAAATTGTGATCCCACTTATTAAGTATAAATATAATCAAACAGCCGATCTTGATAGAAAAGGCATAAAACACGGCAAAGTAGGTGTAACAATCACCAATCCGAACCGGAAGATAACAAGCAGTCCGTTCTCAATAAACATCCTGCAGACAGACAAGGTAACTGAGAAGTTACTCCCAAGAAGGTTCAAGGTCGCCTTATGGGATAGGGACGGCGATGAGTTCAAAGTAAGCGATGAGAAGCTTGTCATTGCCGAAGACACATCCGATGAAGCCTCCGACAGGCAGCACAAAGTGACTATCACATTGACCGGTGATATTGAGAACAAGATATACTATGTAAGACTGATAGATGAAGACCCCACTGAGATCAACAAGGACATCATCGACCCCATGCCCTTTGAAGTGGACCTGTTGATAGTGGATGATTTTTGAAATAATGCATACATTGAGCGGATATCATGCTGACTAATGACACAGACATTGGAACTGACGATAAACTGAACTTATACTTCCAGGGAAGAGTTGTCAGGAAGGACCTGACAAAACTGGTAAAGGTAGGCCACAATGTCCCGGTATATGTCCTGGAATACCTTCTGGGTGCCAACTGCGCCACCGATGATGAGGAACTGATACAGCAGGGTGTCAAGAAGGTCAAAAGCATATTGTCAGACAACTACGTCCGCCCCGATGAAGCAGAGAAGATAAAATCGAAGATCAGAGAAACAGGCTACTACACCATCATCGATAAGGTCTCTGTCAAACTTAACGAAAAAAGGGACATATACGAAGCTCTATTCTCCAACCTTGGCCTGTCAAAGGTGCAGGTAGACCCGGAATATGTCACAAGATACGATAAACTCCTCGGCGGTGGTATCTGGTGTATAATCAAGATGGAATACAGCGCAGAAATGGTACCCTCTCCTTTTGTCATTTCAAGCCTGAAACCCATACAGATCCCAAACATCAATATCTCTGAAATTATCGAACAACGCAAGAACTTCACAAAAGATGAATGGATCGACGTTCTTCTCAGATCAATTGGTATGGAACCCACACAACTGGAAACTCCTGCCAAATGGCATCTGTTAGAGCGCCTTGTGCCTCTTGTAGAAAATAACTATAACCTCTGTGAGCTTGGACCTCGCAGCACAGGAAAATCCCACGTCTATAAGGAAATATCCCCCAATTCTATACTTATATCCGGAGGACAGACCACAGTTGCAAACCTGTTCTACAACATGAGCACACGACAGGTGGGGCTAGTAGGACTCTGGGACGTTGTAGCCTTTGACGAGGTAGCAGGGATCCGCTTCAAGGATAAGGACGGTATCCAGATCCTAAAGGACTTCATGGCATCCGGCTCCTTTGCAAGGGGCAAAGACCAGGTCAACGCCAATGCATCCGTTGTATTTGTGGGTAATGTGAACCAGAGCATATCGTCATTACTTAAGACATCCCATCTCTTCTCCCCATTCCCTGAGGCAATGAACAATGACAGTGCATTCTTCGATAGGATACACTGCTACTTACCAGGATGGGAAGTTCCAAAGTTCAGGCCTGAACATTTCACTGATAGGTATGGTTTCATCGTAGACTATCTGGCAGAGTTCCTAAGAGAGTTGCGAAAACGTTCTTACAGTGATGTAATATTCAAGTACTTCACTTTCGGAAACAACCTCAACCAGAGGGACGTTATAGGGGTCAAAAAGACATTTTCAGGACTTGCAAAGCTCATCCATCCAGATGAGGATATGTCGAAAGAAGATGCTCAGGAAATACTCGAATATGCCTTAGTAGGAAGGCGAAGGGTCAAAGAGCAGCTGAAAAAGATTGGTGGTATGGAGTTCTTCGATGTAAATTTCTCCTATATCGACAACGATGATATGGAAGAGTATTTCGTTAGTGTCCCGGAGAGTGGAGGAAATAAAATAATACCACCAGGTCTTACAAAATCCGGACAGGTCTATGCAGTAGCTGCAACGGATTCTGGAAAAATAGGCATCTACAAGACCGAACTTCAGGTAGTATCTGGTTCTGGCAAATACGAAGCATCCGGCCTTAATTCAAACTCAAAAGCAAAGGAATCCGTAAAGACAGCGATCAATTATTTTAAGGCCAATGCCAAGTCCATAAGCCAGTCGATCTCCACTAAAGAAACTGACTATTTCATGAGTCTGCAGGATGTCTATGGAGTTGGGATATCTGATGGTTTATCGCTGGCTGCATTCATCAGTCTCTGTTCAGGAGCATTAGATAGACCGATACAGGAACAGACAGCTATCATCGGAACAATGACCATAGGTGGTTCTATATTGAGTATAGATAATCTCTCTGAACTCCTACAAGTCTCCCTAGATGCCGGAGCCAAGAAAGTATTGATTCCTGCATCAGCCACATCAAAACTGAGCACTGTGCCAGCTGACCTGTTGAGCAAGTTCCAGCTTGCATTTTATGCTGATCCTATTGATGCTGTGCATAAGGCATTGTTCTTTGGATGATTTTACGCTGTTAATAGCAGCTATTTAGTTAGATTGAAACATAAGAATGTGGATGAAACATGAAATCTTCACTATGAGACTATACAGCAATCCTCAGTGACAATATAAAGGAAGTACAGGACAGTTAATAAAAAAAAGTAGATTGTCTCTCATATGGAGAGACTAATCGGTCCTGTGTATCTTCAACACAGTGGTTATTTACTATGTATTTACACACTTCAACAGTTGATCTTGGGATCTTACCCTTGTGATCATCACAAAATTCCCCTCTCCCTCTTCACGGCTTCAAGGGTTGTCTTACCTGTTTCAATATCCGACATGATCTTATCAAACTTTGTCTGCGCCTGCTCTTCGATGGTGCAAAACAACTTTAGTGACCGTGGTAACTGATCGAGCACTTCGGGCAAAATTGTTTTATCAATAAGAGGGCTATCAATCATAGTCGAACACCTCTTTTTTGTGTTCGTCTGCAGAGTTGTTGCGGTCACGGATGGTACTGTAGGCCGCTACACTCAAAACTACTGGTCTATATGTAATTCTCGATTTCATCTGTTCTACGGTGGATAAATCCGCATTTGCCTGTTCCACAAGTTCGGAAAGTACTGTTAACTACCTGTTCCTATTTGCTTGATTGTATCTAATTTTTAATATTAGATTTGTCATGTTATTTCCTTCTATAGTGGTGCGACAATATTCTAAATATTAATACTGAATATTAGAAGAGGTACTAAATACAGTATATAAGCTTTTGTAAATCCTATGGTTTTGAAGGAGAAAAAACGAGAGTTAAAGCAACTATTGAAAGCAATTTATATTAACCTTGCAATGAAAAAAGTGTCTTAATAACAATTTTTTGTACTGGTAATAATAGTAATAATGCAAAAAGTGCGGCATGTAATTTCATGGCATCAAAAATAAAGAAAATATCCGAAAAATTAGGAGGGATATCGAATCCTTCCTCTTTACAAATTCTTAAGTTTTTCATTCAAGAGTTTTTCGATTAGCGATTCTAAATTTGCACCCATAAACTCTGCAAGTCCATCCTCAGCGGGTTGTGTAGTGGCTTGCAACTGTTGGGCTGCCTTTGCATCCAAAGCCTGACCACACTGAACACAAAATTTTGCATCAAAAGTATTCGCTGTCTTGCATACGGGGCAATCCTTAGGCATCATTTCAAGTTTTGGTGCAACGTCTTCTTCTTTTATTATACCATGCATTGCTAACAATTTGCTTTCGACATCTGCACCGGATAAGTGCAAATATGTAGCAGGCATGTTTGAGTTAGCTTCCCATCCTGCAATGATCCTCAATTCCATTTCATTAAAGCCACGCTTAGCAAGATCTGTTAATCTTCCGTGTCTAAACGCATGTGGATGTATGTTCTTTTTAACACATGCACGTTGGACCACACCACTTAATAGGTTGCCTACAGCCTCGATTGTCAATCTTCTATATGTTCCATCATATTTCCTATCAGTAACGAACAGTGGGGCATTTGGATCATCTCTGTATGGGTGCTGATTAAGCCATATTCTAAGCTCTGGTACGGATAGTATCAATGCGATCCTTCGCATACCTGTCTTTCCTGAAACAATAATAACACCACCATTATTGTTAAATTCAATATTACTAATGTTCAAGCTCAACAATTCCCCTATTCTTGCTGCACTATCCCACAACAAAGAGATTAAAGCTCTGTCTCTTTGTCTGTTGCATCCGGAAAGTAACTCCATTACATCCGATTCAAAGACAAGTTCATTAACTGGAAGTTTATTTTTAGGTTGTCGGGTTTTTATTCTCTCAAAAAAAGTATTATCGGGAATGAACCAATTATAAAATAATCTTACAATAACCATGTTCATATGGACTGTGGAAGGTTTGTAGTTATCTCTTCTTTGTAAGTAGTATGCTTCTATATCATCTTTTGTAACTGCTCGGAGGTCTTTATTATCAAGAGATTTGACAAATGATGCTATCTGCCATAACTCGCCACTAATAGTGGTTTGTTTCTTATTTTTTAACTTCGCTGCTTTAATATACTCTTCAATAATTTCTTTATTTTGTCCTTCGAACACAGGATCTTTTCTTGTCATATGTAGTAATTAGCTGCATCTTAAATAAATATTACGTGGTAATGCAAAATATAATGTAAATATAGCTAACTATTGAAATTATGTATCACCGATTTAGATATCCAACTATAATTGAAGGAAATTCGAATTTCGATCTGAGCTATTAATTCATATTTTGTTCATATACTCGTATTATATTGAAGCTGATACTGGCTTGTTAATCAAAGAATATATATAAAAACGAGTAGAAGGGGAATTAATTCTTATATCGATAACTAAATGTATTGTTCAGTTCTTATCAGGCCGACCCAGCCAAAAACAACAACAAACCCCTGATAAATAATAATATAGACTTCAAAGAATCTACATAAAAGTATTTAAATGAAAATCTATATAGGTTATTATAATGGTTCAAGATACAACACCCACAAAAGCAGATATCAGTCTACCTGATAAATGGGATGTTGCTGTTATTCCAAAAGAACCAACCTATTTTGATCGTTTCTTGCCTACTACGCATAAGCAAACCACGCTGACAGAATGTGGTATCGACCCAGGGGACGAATATGCACTACCACATCCAAAGATCCATGTCCTTGCAATAAGACAGCCTTGGGCCTCACTGGTAATTCGTGGTCTAAAGAACATAGAAGTACGTTCAAAGAACACGCTTGTCCGGGGAACGATAGCCATCTATGCGAGCAGGGCAATTATTCGGAAAAAGGACCTTAAATGGGTTAACGAGAACTATGATGTCCCAACTGAGCAGTTTGAGGATCTGCCCACGGGAATGATAATCGGAACAGTGAACCTTATTGAATGTAAGGAATATGAATCTGATTTTCATTTCAAGCTCGACCAAAGGCGCCATTTGAGTCCGGAAGAGAGCTATTCCAAGAACATAAAAGGATGGTTCCTAAAATCACCACGCCCGATAGAGCCGGTTAGTTATAAGTTCAATGGCGAGGTCGTCTGGAGTCTGGCAGACACTGATATCCTCCAGCAAACTGCTTGAGGGCTTTTTCTAATAAGTGATACAGATCGAGAGTATTCCTTGTGTGTTCCCTTATGCTATTTTCAATATGAAATCTCTATCTATCAGATTTATAACTAAAATAGTAAACATTTAATATAGATGAATGCATAGATGCAGACTAAATATATAGATAAGAATAGATACAGGGAATACGATAACTGAATTATTTACAACGATTTTTTTATCTATTTATCACATCTAACTGACTAAAGGATTTTATTTAAGTTCGAATATCCGTATCCTAGGGAGAAAATCGCGATGAGTGACGATTACGATGCAACACACATTCAGGTTCTTGAAGGGCTGGAAGCAGTACGCAAACGACCCAGCATGTATATTGGAAGTGTAGACACCAGAGGACTTCATCACCTCGTATACGAGGTCGTTGACAACAGTATTGATGAGGCACTTGCTGGTTTCTGTAAAAATATAGACGTATCGATCAATGCAGATGGTTCTGTAACCGTTGTAGATGACGGTCGTGGAATCCCTGTCGGTAATCATCCAAAATATAAGAAATCCGCACTTGAGGTCGTATTGACCGTTCTCCACGCAGGTGGAAAGTTCGACAAGAGCAACTACAAAGTATCCGGTGGTCTCCACGGTGTCGGTGTATCCGTTGTGAACGCCCTTTCCGAATGGATGGAAGTCGAGGTCAAGCGTGATGGAAAACTATACTACCAGCGTTATGAACGCGGAGCCCCTACATCCGATGTAACGGTCATTGGGGATTCAAAAGGCACAGGGACAAAAAGCACGTTCATGCCTGACTCCAAGATATTCGAAACGACCGAATTCAATTACGGAACACTTATTACAAGACTCAGGGAACTGGCTTTCCTGAATCGAAATATCAGGATCTCTATTACAGATTCACGTGAAGAAGAACTTGAGCAAGACGTTTTCGAATATGAAGGCGGTATAATCTCGTTCGTTGAACACCTGAACCAGAGCAGGACAGCTCTTCACAAGGCACCTATCTATTTCGAGCGTGAAAAGGAAGGGACCATTGTTGAGATCGCCATGCAATACACCGACAGCTACGGTGAATATGTATATTCTTTTGCTAATAACATCAACACACATGAAGGTGGTACTCACCTTATTGGGTTCAAGACAGCATTAACGCGTGTTGCTAACGATTATATCAAGAAGAACAATGTGGTCAAAGGCGATGAGAAGCTCACAGGTGAGGATATCCGTGAGGGACTCGCTGCCATCATCAGTGTTAAGCTGACAGAACCGCAGTTCGAAGGTCAGACCAAAACAAAGCTTGGTAACAGTGAACTTAAAGGGATCGTTGATTCCATGGTGTCCGAAGGTCTCTCCGAATACATGGAAGAGAACCCAAAAGTTGCAGTGATCATCTTCCAGAAAGCACTGGATGCCAGACGTGCAAGGGAAGCTGCTAAGAAGGCACGTGAACTTACACGCAGGAAAAGTGCCCTTGAGATCGGTACCCTTCCAGGTAAACTTGCAGACTGTTCCGAGAAGGACCCATCTGTAAGTGAAGTCTATCTCGTGGAAGGAGATTCTGCAGGTGGTTCAGCTAAACAGGGACGTAACCGTAGATTCCAGGCTATCCTGCCATTCAGGGGTAAGATCATCAATGTCGAAAAGGCACGTCTTGCAAAGGTCCTGAAGAACAATGAGGTACTCTCACTTATTACTGCCATGGGTACAGGGATAGCTGAAGATTATAACATTGAAAAGGCACGCTATCACAAAGTGATAATAATGACCGATGCTGATGTTGATGGTGCTCATATTCGTACACTGATCCTTACATTCTTCTTCAGGTACATGGCTCCGCTTATCGATGCAGGATATGTTTACATTGCACAACCCCCGCTTTACCGTATAAAGAAAGGCAAAGCCGAACATTATGTATATTCTGACAGGGAACTTGCAGCGAAGCTTGAAGAGATCGGTGAGAATAACACCTATGTACAGCGTTACAAGGGTCTTGGAGAAATGAACCCTGAGCAACTTTGGGAGACCACAATGAACCCTGATACAAGGACATTGTTGCAGGTCACCATGGATGACGCAGCCGCTGCTGATGAGATGTTCTCTGTTCTTATGGGTGATGAAGTTGCACCACGTAAAGCGTTCATACAGAAATATGCAAAGGAAGTCGTTAATCTGGATCTATGAGGTGATATAAATGGCAGATAACATGAATAATGAACCTGGCGATGTACAGCCAAATGATGAACCTCTGGATATCAAGACCACAGATACTGGTGAAAGGATCGTCCCTATCCTTATTCAGGATGAGATGAAGAACTCATATATCGATTATGCAATGAGCGTAATAGTTGGAAGGGCTTTACCAGATGCACGTGACGGTCTTAAACCGGTACACAGGCGTATACTCTATGCCATGAAAGAAGCCGGCATGACATATGATAAAGCATACAAAAAGTCTGCCCGTGTAGTGGGAGATGTTCTTGGTAAATATCACCCACATGGTGATACTGCAGTTTATGATTCTCTTGTGAGAATGGTGCAGGAATTTTCCCTAAGATATCCCTTGATCGATGGTCAGGGTAACTTCGGTTCAATTGACGGTGATTCCGCAGCAGCTATGCGATATACTGAATCCCGAATGGACCGTATTTCCAACGAGATGCTCGCAGACATTGACAAGGAGACCGTTCTATACAGACCCAACTACGATGGTTCTCTAAAGGAGCCTACAGTACTTCCTGCAAGACTACCAAATCTTCTTATCAATGGTTCTACAGGAATTGCAGTGGGAATGGCCACCAATATGGCACCACACAATCTTGGAGAGGTAATTGATGCCACTTTAATGCTTATTGATGATCCTGAGACACCAATTTCAAGTCTAATGGAGATCGTTAAAGGTCCTGATTTCCCTACAGGCGGAGTGATCCTTGGTCATCAGGGTATAAAGTCCGCATATGAGACTGGAAGAGGACCTATCAAGATACGGGCAGTGACCTCGCTCGAGGAAATGAAGAACGATAAGAAGCGTATCGTTATTTCAGAACTGCCATATCAGGTCAATAAATCAAGACTTATCGAAAACATTGCCGCTCTTGTAAGGGAAAAGAAAATAGTCGGCATTTCAGATCTGCGTGATGAATCTGATCGCGATGGTATCCGCGTTTCTATTGAACTTACAAGGAACACAAATCCTGAAGTTATACTGAACCAGCTTTACAAGCATACCCAGATGCAGACCACTTTTGGTATCATCAACCTTGCACTTGTCGATAATATTCCAAGGGAACTGACCCTTAAGGAATTGCTTCAGATATACCTTGAACATAGGATAGATGTCATACTCAAACGTTCCATGTTCGATATGAGAAAGGCTGATGAGAAAGCCCATATCCTTATGGGATTAATGATCGCTCTTGACCATATCGATGAGGTCATAGCTCTGATTCGCGGTTCAAATGCTGTGGATGAGGCTAAGCAAGGTCTGATGAACAAGTTCGGGCTTGATGAAGTTCAGGCAAAGGCCATCCTGGATATGCGTTTGCAGAAGTTGACAGGACTGGAAAGGCAGAAGATAGAGGATGAGCATGGAGAACTTGTCAAGCTTATCGAGGACCTGAAAGACATCATTGAAAGTGATGAAAGGAAATACAGCATCATAAAGGAAGAGTTACATTCCATCCGCGAAAGGTTTGCAGATAAGCGTAGGACAGAGATCACAGGTTCACATGTCGAATTTGAGGATGAAGATCTGATCCCTGTGGAAGAGGTCATCGTTACGATCACCAATAGCGGCTATATCAAGAGGATGCCTGTGGATACCTACAGTCAACAGCACAGGGGTGGAAAGGGTGTCATTGGAATGGAAACAAAGGAACAGGATGTCGTTGAAGATATCTTTATATCATCCACTCATGATTACCTGATGTTCTTCACCAACCGCGGAAAAGTCCACTGGAAAAAGGTTTACAGTATCCCAGAAGGAAGCCGGCAGTCAAAGGGTAAGGCTGTTGTAAACCTGCTTGATCTTGCTGAGAACGAATCCGTTACTGCAACAATAACAGTGAAGGAATTCGAAGAGGATAAGTTCTTGTTCATGGCAACACGAATGGGAACTGTAAAGAAGACCCCATTGTCGGATTTCAGTAATGTGAGAAAGGCCGGTATCATTGCGCTCAAACTTGATGAAGGGGATGAACTTGTCAATGTAGCACTCACGGATGGTTCCAAGGAAATAATGATGGTCTCAAGACATGGAAAGGCTATCAGATTCTGTGAAAGGGATGTTCGTCCAATGGGTCGTACTGCAAGAGGTGTTCGCGGAATGAAGCTTGCCGGCGATGATATTGTAGTAAGTCTTGATGTTGTTGACCTGAGCACTAAACTACTCACCATCACAGAGAACGGATATGGAAAACGTACAACGTTTGACGAGTACCGTGGAATGAAACGTGGCGGACAGGGCGTGATCACCATAGTGACGAGTCTCAGGAACGGTCCTGTAATAAATGTAAAGGCCGTTAAAGAGGAAGATGAGGTCATGGTGACAAGTTCAGAAGGAATTTTCATCAGAATTCCTGTGAAGGATATACGTGCACAGGGAAGAAACACACAGGGTGTCAAAATTATGAATGTGCGCCCCGGCGACAAGGTTGTGGGTGTTGCAAGAATTAAAAATGAGGAATGACACGAACTAAACACTTTTAAATATTGACCATATTTACTAGACTAAATCAGCTTAAAGGATGATCATTATGGAACTTGAAAAATTAAGACACGGTACAGAACTTATCAAACGCGGTTTTGCAAAGATGCAGAAAGGCGGCGTTATCATGGACGTTACGACCCCTGAAGAAGCAAAGATCGCTGAAGAGGCAGGAGCTGTTGCAGTTATGGCACTCCACGCAGTCCCTTCAGACATCAGAAAGGAAGGCGGCGTTGCAAGGATGGCAGACCCACAGGTAACTGCTGACATCATTGCATCCGTAACAATTCCGGTAATGGCAAAAGCAAGGATCGGACACTTTGTTGAAGCTGAGATCCTTCAGGCACTTGGCTCTGACATGATCGATGAATCCGAAGTACTTACACCTGCAGATGAAGAGTTCCACATCGATAAGACACAGTTCACAGTTCCTTTCGTATGTGGCGCACGTAACCTCGGTGAAGCACTGAGAAGGATAAACGAGGGTGCAGCTATGATACGCACAAAGGGCGAAGCTGGTACCGGAGATGTAAGAGAGGCTGTACGCCACATGAAGCAGATCCTAGGCGAGATCAGGACACTTAAGGGCATGACAAAGGAAGAGCTTATCATGGCTGCAAGGGACATCGAAGCACCTATTGAGCTTGTTATGGAAACTGCAGAGATGCAGCGTCTTCCTGTTGTGAACTTCGCAGCTGGCGGAATTGCAACTCCTGCAGATGCAGCTCTTATGATGAGACTTGGTGCTGACGGTGTTTTCGTCGGTTCAGGTATCTTCAAGGCAGAGAAACCGGAAGTAATGGCAAAAGCTATTGTTGAGGCTGTTAACAACTACAACAATCCTGAAGTCCTTGCTGAAGTCTCAAAAGGTATCGGCGCAGGTATGAAAGGTATCAGTGTAGATTCAATCCCAGAGGATCAGGTTCTCCAGACTCGTGGCTGGTAACCTTTCCTTTTTTACTTCATTTTTTGGTGTTAATTATGCGTATTGGCGTTATCGCTATTCAGGGCGATGTTTCTGAACATGTTGAATCTCTTGAGCGTGCTCTTGCAGAACGCGGAGCAACTGCTGAAATAGTTACTATCAAGCACAAAGGCATCGTTCCTACCTGTAACGGACTTGTGTTCCCTGGCGGAGAAAGTACGACACTTGGTCGTCTTATTGTGAGAGAAGGTATTGATGCAGAGATAAAGGAAGCAAAAGAAAAAGGCATTCCAATCATGGGAACCTGTGCAGGTCTCATACTAACAGCAAAAGCAGGCGATTCTCAGGTCGAGAAAACACACCAGCATCTGTTAGGACTTATGGATATAAGGGTCAACAGAAATGCTTTTGGAAGACAGTTCCAATCGTTTGAGGTAGGACTTGATATCTCATTCCTCGATTCCCCATACAATGCCGTCTTTATCAGAGCTCCTGCAATTACCGAAGCAGGGGAGGGTGTAAAGGTCCTTGCATCCATTAATGGAAAGATCGTTGCTGCTGAGCAGGATAATGTGCTGGCATTTGCATTCCATCCTGAACTGACAGATGATATGAGGGTTCACCAGTATTTCCTTGACAAGTTATTCAATTAACCTGTCTTATTCTTTTTTTTGCATTATGTAGAAGACATATCCGTAATCATCAGAGCATTTTCTATACATATCAATTTCAGCATAGGTTTCTTCTGCAATAGCAGCAAATACAGGGTTATCTTCATACTTTATTTTCATTTCCTCAAGACGCTTTTCAAGCGGATGGTAATAGTCATCCCACCATGCTTTTTCAGGAAGCACTAAAAATACACAACAAATAAGTAATTCTTATAAAGGTTTAGAGTGTTACTTTTTTAGGTCTCATAAGAGATTTATTAATGGAACGGTGATCAAGATGGTTAAACTCACAGAAGATATGAAAGAAGCATTTTCAAAAGTAAAGATATTCCCATTTGCAACAGCATCAAAAGCAGGGGTGCCAAATGTTATCCCCATAGGCATGTGCAAGCTGATAGATGATGAGACGATCTGGGTAACAGATAACTATTTCCTGAAGACCCGCCAGAATCTGGATGAGAACCCAGTGGCATCTATTTTTGTATGGGGACCTGAAGTCGGCGGCTGTTTCCAGATCAAAGGAGATGTAGAGGTCAAGACAAGCGGGGATGATTATGACAAAGCCCATGCCGGTGCAAAAACAATGGGAGATAGATTCCCTGCAAAGGCACTTATGGTAATGAAGATCACCGATGTCTTCGAATGTAAGTCCGGGGATGATGCCGGAAAGAAGCTCGTTTGATCACAACAGATCGATCAATTCGATTTTCAGTTAATGATTATTTTACCCTCTTTATTTATGCCTGAAAGGTAAATTAAAAATGAGGAGATGAATTTATCATTAGCATTACTTTTCTTCTTTCTTCCTTTTTTCCATATTTTTATCGGACCAGTTCCACCATTTAAGCAGTTCAGGGTCATGATTCCTGTGGGATGCATAATACACCGCCTCCCTGAAACCATAGAGTACACATCTGTCAATGTGCATCCCCCTCAGATCAATTAATTTAAGATATATCAGCTCGGGATCTTCACCTTTGAGTTGGGAGATGGAATGTATCCCCAGGTCCCACAATTGCTCAGCTGACTTCTTTCCAAAACCCGGCATTTGCATCAGTTCTTCCAATGCCTTTTCTTTTTTTGATCGAGTCATTTCTTTCCCACTGTGGCAATGTAGATAACAAATTCATCCTCGCCATCTATTCCCAGCACGGCATTGAGTTCATCATCAAAGAAGGCTCCAATGGCACAGACCCCACAGTCGATGGACTGGGCGCTCAGATAAAGATTCTGGCACACATGACCTGCATCCAGGTTTATGTACCTGTAACCTCTTTCTCCGTATCTCCACTTCATCCTGTAGATCACCGCTGTCCATATGAATGTGACAGCACTCGATCTTATGAAGGACTGGTCCAGACATGCAGCAGTAATATTTTCAGCAACAAAGGAACCTGTTTTTATCTTAGCCAGTTTGTGTTCAATGGGCAGGAAAAGGTAGATCCCCTCTTCAAGGCCTTCCACGTTGTTTACGAGTATGTATGTCTCGAGGGCGTGTCTTGCACCTGCAGAGGGTACATTCCTCAGCGTGGCTGCATTTCCCATTAATTCTCTCACTCCCTGAGTACACCAGAGCAAATATGACAGCTCCTCGAGAGACAACGGTTCCTGAGAAAAATTTCGAAAGCTGGAACGTCCTTCTATGGCTTCTCTCAGGTCTATATTCTTAACATTTAGTGCTCCCGGTGCGGGAAGCTCAATGACGTCCATTCCATCAGCACCTTTCTGCAATGGCGGCTGCGGATAACCCATTGACTGATCCGACCTTTCTGCATACTGGAATTTTGTTCTATCCATAAACTCTTTGCCAATTTCATTCAAAATAATAATTCCCCCATAATACCCTTTAAGAAAAGTCTTCATTCGTGCTTTATACTTCTTGCCCTTATGGCAACAAAGGAACCTTTTCCAAAGTTCTTCTTCGGTTTTTCCATATCCTGTATTTTGGCCAGAGGGTTGAAAAGAATTTGTCTGATATGCATATCCTCAAATCCATGTTCCTTCAACATTGACAGGACTTCCTCTGTGGTGTGAAATTCAATGTTCTTGTAAAAACTGCTTTCTGATGCTTTCTTGCGGTATTCTTTTCCCAGAAGGCTATTCCTTTCAACAAAAGCAACGATCAGATACCCTTCCGGAACAAGCATGCGATATGCCTCATCCAGTGCTTTTTCAGTATCCATAAAACAGAGACTTGTAACCATCAACGCAAGTTTCATTGAAGATCCTTTGAAAGGAAGTGACTCACCAACTCCTTTTATGCATTCAACCTTACGCGACTCTGCAATTTTCAGCATCCGGGCAGAGGGATCAAGTCCGTAAGTGATGCCCAATTCTGATGAAAACCTGCCTGTGCCAACTCCGATCTCGATACTATTGTGAGCTATTTTCGATGGCATAAGCTCCCTGATGACCTCCAGTTCAGATGCATAGACTGCTGGATTCTTGCCGTACCAGGTATCGTATTTCTCTGTATGGATATCAAAAGCGCTTCTTTTCATAATGCCTTCATACCCCCTGTAAGATTTTACAAAATAAACTATAAAAGCCTTGATATCTGTCTGAGATATATGAAAGTTCGCTGTGAATGGGCCAATGTGAACGAGCTTGAAATTGAGTATCATGACAAACAGTGGGGTGCACCTGTACATGATGACAGGAAGCTCTTCGAGTTCCTGATACTCGAAGGAGCACAGGCAGGTTTGAGCTGGGACACTATTCTGAAAAGAAGGGATGGTTACAGAATAGCCTTCGATGATTTTGATTACAATTTGGTCGCAGCCTATGATGATTCAAAGGTAGAAGAATTGATGCAGGACAGTGAGATCATAAGGAACAGAAGAAAGATCCTTTCTTCAATAAAGAATGCCAGATCATTCATAGAAATAAGAGATGAATTTGGATCATTTAGTAAATACATATGGGGATTTCTGGAGGATGGGAAACCGATACAGAACTCTTTCAGATCTATAAATGATATGCCTGCAAATACCGAATTATCTGAAAAGATAAGCAAAGATATGAAGAAAAAAGGATTTAACTTCGTGGGTCCAACCATAATCTATGCCTTCATGCAGGCAGTTGGAATGGTCAATGACCATGAGATTGATTGTTTCAGGTATGAAGAATGCAGGAAGCTGGGTGAGAAATGAATAGAATTGAGTGGAAGGGAACTGAAAATGAGATCAATGATTCACCCACAAACGGCAATTATCGTTTCATAATTTCGGTTCTCATTTTTTCAGGCATTTTTTCAGCAGCATAACGCAAAGTTATCCTCGGCATTACTTCTTTATTTGCCATAAGGTAGTCGAACACCTCTTTTTGAAAGGATTTGCTTCCTTCCTTGAGCATCCACCCAGAAGCTTTGAGAACCAGGTCCTCTTCTTCATCCAATAGCTTATCTGCGACACTAAAAGCTGTTTTCAGGAAAATACCTTTCCGAAGTCCGAATATCAGAGATACGGCTGCCCCTCTTCTAACCCATTTGTTTTTAGAATCGGTCCATTTCTCCATTTGTGGTGCAAATTCCGGATATATGAACAGGAATTCTCCCAGAACGTTAGTACAAAGGGTGTCACAGTCGCTCCAATCGTTCACGTATTCAGAAAGCCATCGGTAAAATGTATCGAAATGTTCATGTAGAAGATCATTTTTGCACCTTTGGACCCAGAGAAAAGAAATGATCTTGTGCTCGTAAATACCAGTGCCCAAAAGGTCTTCACATAGGGATAATATTTCGTTGAACTTTTTTGTCTTATCAAATTCACTGGTAGCTATTTGACGCACTGCTGGCATTCTCACTCCAAGAAAATTATCCACATTCATCTGAAAGTGATCTCTTATAGTGTTGCGGTAATCCTGATCGATGTTAGCTTCCAGTCCTTTCTGTATTTTCTCAATGAAATCAGGATACATATTAAAAAAGTAGGGTTTCTTCCTTTATATCTGCTGTGAGAACTTTTTTTCAAGATAGATATAGGAGTCATATTAGATTCACTGTGGAAACAAAAGATATATAATTTATAAAAAAATTTTTTCATAAGTTTATATGGTTGGTTGTTCAAAGTTTAATGTACAGATTAAATTTTGATAGTGGGAGGTATTAATACGGATAGAAAACAAACAATTATTCTTGCGTGTGGTATTTTTATGATATCACTGTTTGCTGCTGGATGTGTGCAGGATACACCGAATGAAATGGTATTGACCTTTGATGGTTTAGAAGCACTTGAGGAAGGCCACTATGAGGGATGGGCCATCTTTGGTGAAGAAAAGGTAAGTACAGGAACATTCAATGTGGGCGATGAGCTTGCATTTGTTGCTCCGGAAAACATCGCTGAAGCAGATGCGATAGTTATTACAATTGAACCCGAAGGCGATGCTGATACAGCTCCAAGTGGAGTTGTAGTATTAGCAGGTGACCTGAGTGAAGGTTCTGCAGCCCTTGCATTCCCGGTTGATCTCTCTGGTGCTTCTGGTAGCTACATACTTGCTACTCCAACAAATGGAGCAAACACCAATGAGAACAGCGGTATATGGTTCCTGGACCTTCCTGATCCATCCCCAGCATTAGTACTACCAGCCTTACCTGATGGCTGGGTATATGAAGGATGGGCAGTTTTCGAAGGTACACCATTGACCTCCGGCAGATTTACAGCTGTTGACGAAGCAGATGGTTTTGATGGATACAGCGATATTCAGCAGGCTCCACCATTCCCCGGAGAAGACTATCTTCTCAACCCACCAGCAGGTGTCACTTTCCCTATCGATCTTGATGATGGGGCAAGCCTGGTAGTTGTTTCAGTTGAACCGGACATGAATGGTGTCGATCCAACAGAAGAAGCTCCTTTCCAGATCAAACCACTGGTTGGAGAAGTGCCTTCTGGAGCAGCAGACCACTTTAATTATCAGATGGAATTAAGTCTGGATTCAGTACCATCTGGAACTGCAACAATAAATTAACTGATAGATCCAGTTAAAGAATGACTATTAATTCTTGCTTGGGACGCCTTTTTGGTGTCTCTAGGGTCTTTTTTGAGAATTGAATGCTTCATTTTTCATTTCAGAATTAGGCGGCGTGTTCATAGTATTGATAGAAACCTTTTTTATTCTCCATCAACATTGCCTTAATATTCGGACAACAATCCAAGTCTAAATGATTTACATATGTATTACCCGAGCTCATAATGAAATCTGCATTTCAGTCCATTCTACAAGGCCGAAATTTACTAAAATGATAAAAAGGGGTATGCTAATGGATATTGCAGAATCATTAACAGGTTCAGCTTATATTGACAAGAGGCAAAAAATTCGGTTGGCGAATAATCAAGTCAGTGAACCAAGAAAAAGAAATACTTTCAAGGCTCGCTAAAATTCAAGAATTTACATTAAAAACTGATGAAGAGGAATGCAATTATCTGATCGAGAACAACCCGGAAAATATTAATCTATTTATTCCGTATATTATTGAGCTTCTAAGACAGGGGAAAATCAAAATTGCTAAACCGCTGGCAGAACAGTTCAGTAAAAAGTTTGGTAAAATGTTTAGTTTCTATCTTAAAACATGGTGTTGTTTTTTGGAAGTTTTGGGGATTGGTTGGGAAGGTAAGGTAAGGTAAGGTAAGATAAGATAATTTTAAATCTTATATGTAATATTAACAATTTCAAAAACGATGTGATAAAACATGATTTCTGAAAAAGATGATAATATTGTGATCGATATCGATAATAATTCATTATTAGATATACTTGAACCAGATAATGAAGAAATCCTTAAACTGAGAAGCCTTGAAGATAAAGAGGATGAATTCAGTCTGCATTATGGTATGTTTGAGCACACCATTGCTTATTACTACAATGAGGAAAACGGCACAATAACTGACAAAGAAGTTATTAAGGTACTAAAAGACATAAGATCAAATCTTGGCAAGAAGATGAACTATTTTAAGCATCCTCTTGCAGAATCATTAATTGAAAATACAGTAGAAATAGGCAATGAAGAAGCAATTACTGTTCATGAATTCAATCTTGTTATTGATTACATGGTTAGATCAATTGACAATCGTTCGTGGATGTCAGATAGACAAGCGTATTTGAAATGGGTTTGTTATTACTTAGACATCGCCACAGTAGAAGATAATGCAAGATATGTCAAAAGAGTTGAAAAGCTGGCAAAAAAGCATGATATGCCTCCAGAAATGGTAGATTCTCTTTTAGAAAAAAACCCTACTTTTAAAAAAGGTAAAGCTTCAGATTCCTTATATCTCAACAGTGAATTTCTCGCAATGAATGAGGATGAAAAGTTTGATTACTTAGCAAAAAATGCCACAAATGAATTTAACTTATTTATGGCATACCTCTTTGAGCTTGAAAAAAGAGGAGATATTGAACTGGCAAAAAAGCTGGCAAAAAGAGTCAGTAAAAAATTTGGTGATATATTTACATTACATATGAAAGTAGGGGCATTTTTCATGCATATTGACCCAACACTATCAAAAGGATACTACAATCGAGCTCTCGCATCTCTGGAGAATGTAAAAGTAATTTCAGATGATATGAAGCTAGAAATTGCCGAATCTATTAAAGATGACATTAGGTTATGCGATAAACACTTGAACTAACTGGATACAAAATTTAATATAAGTAGTAAAACAAACGGCTCTGTAGAAAACCTATTAAAATCAACATATATAGATGGGGATTCTATTCCAACATCAGGCAACACATTTCCTAATTTTTTAAAATTGAGCTAATATCCGAATATCGAGGATTCCTACAGAGCCGAAATAAGCGTTTATTATAAATTCTCTTCATGCATAATTTCTATTAGCGCATAAATTAGGGGGTACGTAACAAATGGGAGATAAAGTTAACAGTGAATGTCCAGTAACACATTTTCAACTGCCAGTAAACAACGTAGAGCGTGCAAAGGAATTCTACAAGAAACTTTTCGACTGGACAATAACAGACATGGGTTTTAAAAGAGATTACCAGCTGATCTCTACAGTTCCAACTGATGATAAGGGCATGCCACTGGAAGTAGGCGCTATCAATGGTGCACTTTTCAAACGTGAAAGTGCAGATGAATATCCTTCAATTGTTGTCACTGTAGATTCGATCGAGGCCACGATTAAAAAAGTGGAAGTTTCCGGCGGTAAAGTGGTGAGACAGAAAGAAACTGTGATGGAAATTGGATACTATGCTGAGATAATTGATACTGAAGACAACCTTATCGGCCTGTGGGAAAAACTTCCATATGAACTGAAATTTGATATATAATTCAGCTTGAATAGCCCTGCAGAGTACCTTATGATATTAGATAAATATCATATTATGTTAACAGGCAATAGAAACCTGTTACGGTTTTTTTAATTTGCTGTTTAATCCCCACAAATATTAGCATAACTCTACCATATATCGACAAGTATATATCCAAACCGCTGTGTATTGAAGTTGTCTAAATTTCGACAGGTTTGTTTTTAAAAATAAGCCCATAGAATTTGAACATAATTATACTTGGTGATCATTTTGGAAACTTATACAATAATAGCCCTGATATTTGTGCTACTTGCTTACATCTACACTTCATTCTGTTTACAGAAAATTGCGATCAAGACATCTACTGAAAATGCCTGGATGGCATGGGTACCTTTGCTCAATGTACTCCTTATGTTCAGAGTTGCAAGATTATCCCTCTGGTATGCCATCATCTTCCTCATCCCCTACGTCAATTTCCTTATGGGAGCTTACCTTTGGGGTGAGGTCGCAGGAAGACTTAACCGCTCAAAATGGCTCGGAATACTATTCCTCATACCTGTGCTCAATCTGTTCTTGTCGGGCTATCTGGCTTTCACAGATGCAGATGTAAATTGAAATGGTTATGATGCTGAATATGCAGATATATGATCTGCTTATTCTCATTATTTCTTAATTTACATCTCATCCTTATTCATTTTATCAAAAAGCAAATCAGACATTTATCAGGATCAGGTTTTTCTGCGGTCAACAACTCTTTTTGGTCTTCCTTTTAACTTTAATATCTCCAGCTCACCCATACCGGCAAAATTAATGTCAACATCCAAACCCCCTTCCTCATAAAGGTTCAAAGTGCCTGTATATGGATTTAGGAACCCCTTTAGGAAATTCTCTTGAATAATATCCCTGTCGCATTTATTCTTATCAAGGCATTCCAGATTTACCTTTAGAACGGCCTTTCCACCACTATTTTTGTCTAAGAATGCTTCATATTCACCGGTCAGGTGGTCCATGTTCTCCCTCTGGAAAACACCCTGTTCAACATCCACACGATTGAAAGGTGAACCTGATACCCAGAGACTTTCAGCTTCACGTTCAGGGGTATAAATTCTCATATGGGTCCTGCCACAGGCACATTTATCACGGGAATGCACAACGGTTGTATCCTCTGTATCATAATTGATTAAAAGGCTGCCACATTTTTCCCCCGGACTTAAAAGGGTCGTTAACACTATCCTGCCACATTCCCCGTCCTCAAGGAATTCCTTTCGGTATGGGTCATAGACATCGAGATGGACAAGGTCTTCCGGCACATGGAGTCCATTCTGCTCGACACACTCCCCACACATCGTTCCTTCAGTACTTCCGTAGGTATTGTAAGCAGGACAGCCCCATACTTCCTCAAGATAACTGCGACTCTGCTTGGCAAAGCTCTCTCCGCCTACTACCAATTTATTGATACTCGTCTCTTTCGGGTCAATTCCTTCGCTCTTAAGTCTGCGTGCGAGCCTCAACAATTTGAAGACACTGGCAACTATGCCCGTGGGTTGATAGGTCTCAAAGATGCGAGTAGGAAAGGTGCATTTGCCTTCAGGAATGACCGACATGCCGACATCCCTTGCAGAGAGTGTCATTGTATTTGCACCTACGTTCATTCCATAGGAGGCACACATGACCATCCTGTCACCCGGTCCGAATCCCTGTGAACGAAAGCTGCGTCCGTATTTTTCAGCATAACGTAACCAATCCTGCCAGGTGAGGAAGAACGATTTGGGGACACCGCTAGTGCCACTGGTCTCATGAATGGTATAGATATCATTCCAATCTGCACTCATGAATTGAAAATCATCGGTCTTTGGTGGCTGGTTCTTTCGTATAAGATCACCTGAGACGAGCGGCAATTCCAGTAGGTCCTCATGACTTCTAATGCTTGAAGGAGAAACACCATTTCTTTCGAACCATCTTCTGTAAAAAGGAGAATGCTTTACAGCATAATCTATGGTGTAACGCAATTTTTCTTCGACGAGGGAATCGAGTTCCCCCCTTTCCATTGTCTCTATATCTCTGTTAAAATACTCCCCACTCAAAGTATCAACCCCTTACTGATGTTTTAAGAACAGCACCCCGAACAGGAACAACGCTACAACGAAACCGACAATTCCGAGATTCGCCAGGTTTGTATCCTGTTGTGTTGCAAGATAAGCAGAAGAAACAAGTATAATTGAAAGGAAAATGTATTTTGCTAGAGAGTCCAGCACTTTATCGTGTTTGATCTCCTTGGCTTTTTCATCAAGTTTATCAAAGCGATAGCCTCTGATGGTCTCGATAACATCATTGATACCTTGTGGCAGGTTCTTGAAGATCTCAAGGTATCTGTCACTTTCCAGAAGGAAATATTCTGCTGCATTATATGGTGAATAGCGCTTCATCATGACCATTGTTATCAATCTTTTTGCATCTTCGATGATATTAAACTTTGGGTCAAGTTCAAGGCAGACACCTTCGACCAGTACCAGAGAACGTTCAAGGGTTGAAAAATCACTTGGCAGGGATAGATTATATTTGAGTGCCAGATTTGCATAACTATCGTTCTGACGTTCACCAAGTGCGAAATTCTGAAGGGATATCAATGAGTCAAGATCTACCTTGAACTTGTGGACATCTATCTCATCCTTATTTATGTTGGCTATCTTAAGGAAGGCTTCAAAAGCAATATCCACATTTTTCTTATAGATACCATAGAACAGGTTCAACATGTTCCGCCTGAGCTCGGAATCGATTATACCCACTTCACCAAAATCAATGAAGGCGATCCCATCCTCTCGAAGCAGGATATTAGCAGAATGCGGATCAGCGTGGTAAAATCCATGCACATAGACCTGTTCAAGATAGCTTGAGCTGATTATATGGGCATACTTTGAACGTATGGCTTGGCTATCTCCTTCAAGGTCCTTTACAAGCACCCCTTCCATATAATCCATAACAAGAACGCTCTCAGTACAGAGATCGTCATACACACTCGGAATATGAACGTCCTTTGTAGATCCAAATATTTCACCGAATCTCATAATGTTACGAGCTTCATTACGAAGATCCACTTCCTTGTTCAGAAGTTATTTGAACTCATCAAGAAAACTATCGATATCGAAGTTACTTCCAAAGCCCCCTATCCTGGCCAAAAGCGGCTTCAGGTCATTGATTATTGAAAGATCGACATTGATCAGGTCAATTAGGTTCGGACGTGCTATTTTAACTGCTACCCTTTTACCGTTCAGTACAGCTTCATATACCTGTGCAATGGAAGCGCTTGCAATAGGTTTTTTGTTAAATTCATCAAATCGTGATACAAATGCAGCGATCGATTCCGAATATGGATCGGTCACGTCTTTAGTCTGACATCCAATATTGTACCCTTCAAAAGATGCTCCCATTTCCTCAAATGAAATTGATCCGACCTTATTCTGTAGTTGGGATAACTCCTGGACATAACTAAAAGGAATAAGATCTGGACGTTTGCTCATGATCTGCCCGAGCTTGATGAATGTTACACCAAGGTCTTCAAAAGCAAGTCTGAGCTTTCGTGCATTTTTTTGTGCTTCCCGATCTACCGAACAGGTGATCTTCTTGTTAGAAACGTAATTGCTCTGTATTTCTTTATAGAGCAAGCTAAACAAATTATATTTAAAAAAGACCTTTATGATTGCAAAATATCTTCTAAGCTTTTTGAACATTAATATAATATGTTACATTTATTGGTTAATAAATGCAAGGTTGGTCGAAAGGTTACTGAAGAGTTTAATTCTGTGATGAATGGAAAAGTTGAGTCCAGGAAAAAGAACAGTTCTTGGGAATCTGTTCTTTTGGTTAAAGCAAGGGAGTTAAGCCATCATCTTGTTGGGAAGAGGAAAACCATTGAGTTTATGAAACCTGTTTATGTGACTGAAAGGGATGATCTAGGTCTGTTTAAGAAGAAAAAGAAAACAATTCCTCAAAACCAATTATTGTTTCAAATTATTAATTGTCGTGAAAATATAAACCTGTTTAACATTTTTGTATGAAATTGAAACGTTTATGGACAAACAGCTATATATAGAATACCTTCATTATTAAGATTGCTTTTAAAGGCAAAAACTAATTTAATAAATTATAGGTCTAGATGGTATTTCCTTAACTGTATTTACTATTTTTTCGTATGTTTACTAGCTGGTTATTATCTTTTTAAGCAGTTTAAAGGAAGTGAAATATTTGTTCAACAACATGGAATCAACTGCTCCAGTAGAAGCTGGCGAATCATACGACGTAACAATTGAAGATACCGCAAGAGAAGGCGATGGAATCGCAAGAGTAAGCGGCTTTGTAATTTTTGTACCTAACACCTCTGTCGGTGACGAAGTAACAATCAAGGTCACCAAAGTAGCTCGAAAATTCGCATTTGGCGAAGTAGCTTAATTATCATAATTAATTAAGCACATGATTGGAAGACCAAATTTTGGTTTTCCATTCTTACTTTTTATTCTCTCAAAAATTAATAAATCATTAAAAAGAATTCGGTTTTTTAGGAATTGTAACTATCACAATTTTTCTTTCCTAAATAATGATCATTAATTGCTTGTGAGAATTTGCTTTAATGTAATTTCTTTTTCATTTTGTATAGATGAACAAATGTTCATTCGTTTTATTATATTTGTTGTAGGATCTATAATGTGCGATAAACCAAAATGTACTTTTTACGGTGAAACTAATGACATCAATGCTTTGATTGGTTGTGTTATTAGAACATTAGATAAGGCTGATATGGGCAAAGAGAAACTCGAATACATCAGAAAAATCAATCGTGATGGAAACATGTTCGATACAGCTATTAAAACTTCAAGTAATTATGTAGAATTTGTGGAAATTGAATAAATCTTCATAAATAATTTTTATAAAATACTACCATATTATTAAACAATCAAAAAATTGGACTTGGGTATTTAACAAATACGTTCCCAAAGGCTGTTGATGATTGGTAGGCTGAGATTTGGGAAGAGATTCTCAAATTGCATAATGGGATCCTTACCGAGATAGACATTGAAGAGAAGTATTCAGGTTTGTATGCTATGTACAAATTAATAAAAAAAGAAATTAGAGAGAAGTTATAATTCTTCTCCCAGCCATTCTTTTACCTTTTCAGGATTGTTCTCTATCATTTTGCTGCTGCATCTTCCTGAGTCAATCCCTGATCAAGATCCAACATGATGGATTCTATATCAGAGAGTTCCATTTCATATCTTGAAATAATTTCATAGACATCTGGCCTGTCCTCAGACAAATCATTTCTTGCCAGGAGAACAATATTGTCACCTTCACCATAGACATTCTCTGGGATATGGTAGGTGCACCGTAGATATTTTTCTGCATGATACCGTGAACGTTTGCAGATGCAAGAATCCAATGATTATGTAAATATTGAATAATAAAAAGTCCCTTGTATATGTTTGTATCAGATACAAAGGATGATGAACGAAGACATGTGGTCATTATCGGCAATTGATAATGGTAAAGTGAAATTAACTCCATTCTATATGGCAAATGAATAAAGGGATGATTCTGATCTGTTGAAGAAGAAGATCATTGCTATGCCTTACACCGAATAGAAGAAGATGGGATTCTCTAAAGGTATTCTTCATTACATGAAGCAGAATGCCAGGATTGATAAGCCGTTTACTCTTAATGCTCATGTAAGAAAACGATTGGAGAATTGGAATGAAAATAAAATGGAATAACAACAATATTGTTTTTAGTTATTGTGCAGAAGCGGACTTAAACGGTATAACATCAATGCTTTCAAAACAGAGTGTATGTGAACATCTACTTTTCGGACCAAACAAAGAAGAAGACACATTAGCTTATTTTTCACCATAAATCGATTCAATCAATGAATCCTTAAAAGAGGATAAAATACCAGATATAAATGTGTTCACAATCAGGGAAAAGGACAGTGGTAATTTCATAGGGCAATGCGCATTGCTTCCAATAGAATTCACAAATGGGAACTACCTCATCGGATACCAGATCGATGATACTCAATGGAGAAAAGGATATGGAAGTGCTGCTTGTGAGTTCCTGGTATATTATGGTTTTGAGGTCCTTGATGCATTCAGACTCACTGGGGACTGTGCAGAAGGAAATATTGGTTCTGAAAAAGCAATGATAAAAGCAGGTTTTCAGCCAGAAGGAAGACAAAAAAGATACTGGATCAAAAATGGTAAATGGTATAATAAGCTCCATTTTGGTTTAATCAATGAAGATATTTCGGAAGAGAAGATGGAAATGTTGAGGAAAACATATAATAAAACTTGAACATGTTCTCGAAATAAAATATTCATAGAGAATGAGCAATCTTTGATTATTGTCTTATTCTCAAGACTTTTCTATATAATAAATATACAAGAGTTCGTTTTTTCGAGCTTAACTATATCCCCGCACAAGTGGGGACGAGTAGTAGAGCAAAAAATCAAATTAAAAGCGGTTTGTATTCGGATGTGACCTGCTTTTTATGAACAATTCACCCCCTAATATGATATTAGATATTATTATTCTTTGATTGCTGCTTTGATTTCTTTTTTAGTTTCAGGATCATTTAATTGTTCATCAGTAACAGGTCATTTATTTGTGTTCTTCTGTAAAATGAAGAACGTATAACCATATTCATCTGGGTATTCTCTGAAGATCTTTATCTCTTTTCTGTTAAAACTAAGTATCGTTTCTGCATCGGTGTTTCCTTTATAGTTATCACTGATGTCATCAACTCTTTTTTCCAGATGGGCGTAAAAATCCCACCAGGTAGAAGCTGGCAGTTTAAAGCGGTCAATGATATCATATCCTACTGCCATGATAACTTTTTCAGTATCAGGTATGTTCTTGATATCAGGATAACAGCCCTGCCAGAATTGAAGCACTTCCGAAGAAGGTTCATCCGTGAACCATGTGCTTTCTGTCAGTGCTATATAACCCTCATCTTTCAGAAACTGTTTCCAGTAGCTAAGTCCTTTTTCAAAACCAATGACAAAGATAGAGCCCTCTGACCAGATGATGTCGAATTCTCCTGCTTCAAAAGGCAGTTCATCCATGGAAGCACAAACCGTGGTAATCCTGTCATCAAATCCTTCTTTAACTGCATTTTCCATCAGTTTATCCAGAAAAGGCTGGTAAATGTCAGTTGCAGTGATGTGACAGTCGTTGCAAATCTTCGCAAGATGTATTGTCTGCATACCCACACCGCAACCAATGTCAAGGATCTTACTGCCTGCAGGAAGGGAAGAAAGCAAATTAAAGGCTTTTTCAGTACACTTGTTATTACCTGGACCCTGTCTGGGCAATCCATCAAATATCTCAAAAATTGGTGATTCTACCATAAAAATATCAACCAGATAATTGCTTAAATCTGTTGTGGTACCACGATAATGATTGCGTTTTCATCAATGTGTTTCTTAAGATTCTTCAAGCTTTCTAACTTGATCCTTATTTGTTCTTCTGATTTCATCTCTCACACTTCCTTTATTATGGGATTTTGGAAAAGATGAAACTATAGACTATTTAGCTTTTGCATATTATGGTCACAACCCCGTACAAAAAATGAAAGATACCTATATCCCCGTTAAATTATGCGGGGTAATAGGTAATGTTGATTTTTTGTACGCTAAGTTTATTAAAGGTTAAAAAAGCACGATAGAGGAGTTATATGCTATCTGGAAAAGGGGGGGTCGCATACCTGAAAGTATTACTTGCTTTTACCAGCAGAAAAATGTAGAGTATTATAATTTATAAGGTCATTAGAATGTACCAAATGCAGAATAATAACCTCAAGCCTTTTTAAGATGCTGAGTAAATATCATATAGATAGTTTGATGCAACTTTTACAGTTTATGTATTAAGCTAATTAATTTAGAAGGGAGGAGTTTAAGATATGAAAATACTCGGAATATCAGGAAGTCCAAGGACAGAATCACGTTCAGGTTCTATTAAAGTGGTAAAGAAAATTCTAGAGAATACAGGCTGTGAATACGAACTTATTTCACTGCACGGTAAGAACATAGGTGGCTGCATCGGATGTATGGCATGTGCTGATGACAATGTGTGTAAAGTGAATGATGATCTAAAAAACATGCGTGATAAAATTGTTGAAGCTGATGCTTATGTTTTGAGTGGTGTCAACTATTTCAACACATTAAATGGAGTGATGCATTGTTTCCTTGAAAGGTGGTATCAATTCAGGCACCGTGAAGCTGATATTCTCTGGGGAAAACTTGCAGTTACTGTGAGTCTTGGAGGTATGAACCCTTCGCCACCTACTGAGGTTCTAAACACATTCTGTGCAGCTAATGTAATTAAAGTTATAGATACTGTTGAAGGAATAGGTGCTTTTGGTTGCTGCTATTGCGGACATGGTGAAGACTGCAAGGTAGGAGGACACTATGCTGTACATGGACCTAACTCTCCGATCAATGCAGATACGATCCCTGACGTTACAAAAGACGAAAAAGTGATGCTTGCAGCTGAGCAGGCAGGTAAAAAGCTTGGTGAGCAACTGCGCTCTGCTGATTACAGCCGTGAGAAAACAACACAGGAAGTTATGGAAGTTCTTCAGAAAATGCACCAACAGGGATAATTTGTATAATTTATACAGATTAAAATTAATCTCAGTCGAGATCCTCGATATTCGGACACAAAACCAATTTAAAAAGATTATTTAATGTGTCAAATGATGTTGGTATATGATCATAATGCCAACCTATTGGTGTTTATTTTTATTTTTTAATTTTAGAATATTTGTTCCTCTCCGACATCCAGTGAAAGTAGCAGCATGAACACAGAACATAACTTTGTTGAAATATGACTCGAGATATTGATATAACATCAAAATAATTAAGTATGTGATTTATATGAGCGGCAGTGGAAATTTGAAAATCAGGGATATTAGAAGCAAGGATATTTTAAATACAATCTCTGTAGAAGGCGAGGTTTCGATCATAAAAGAAATCCATCCGATATGGAAAACTACTGCCTACATGTGTGATCATTGCGAATTTATTATGTACTTACCAGTTGAAGGATCTAAAATTGGGAAACCAGTACATTGTGAAAACGAATGGTGTGGTAATAAATCTGACTTTACTCTTTTAGAAAAAAAATCCACATATACTGATTCTCAAGACATATTGATCAAAGAATCAGATCATACTGAACCAAGAACATTGCTTGTCCATCTGGAAGGAGATTTGGTAGACTCAATTAATTTTAAAGACAGAGTTGTTGTAACCGGGCTACTAAAAGCTCAATTCAAATCAACTACTACTGGTAATTTTGTTTTAGAAGCCAGCTCGATCGAAAAAATTAAAGAAAAGAACATGGTTAGTGATAATAAAACAGGAACAGACTCAAATGATCAAATAAGGGTCATGCGTGAAATAATCGATCAGCTCAGTTCATCTTCCCCTTCCAATGATGTTTCACTTGAAGATATTTATCGGGAAGCTTCAAATTTACATGTTGAACGTTACATTGCTGAGGAATTGATTACGAGGCTTAAACACAAGGGAGATTTAATGTCTATTGATCACGAGCATGTAAGAGCTGTTTGGTAATTCGATCTACTAATTCAATCCAATTCTCCAATCTTTTCTTTACATGAGCATTAAGAGTAAACGGCTTATCACTCCTACTATTATGCTTCATGTAATGAAGAATACCTTTAGAGAATCCCATCTTCTTCCATTCGGTGTAAGGCATAGCAATGATCTTCTTCCTCAACAGATCAGAATCATACCTCTTTACAACATAAACAAGCTTGATGAACTCAATCGTTTTCCTCTTCCCAACAAGATGATGGCTTAACTCCCTTGCTTTGAGTAGCAGTACAGATCCCCAAGTAGAATTCTTCTTCTAACA
>Ga0255365_10003_pt1 | contig 53806 bp, 53 predicted proteins | sample ANMaggSeSYBR01J3_FD_182089 | JGI IMG/M metagenome (GOLD analysis project Ga0255365, IMG submission 182089) | Sediment cell enrichment communities from methane seep in Santa Monica Basin, California, United Staets - ANME aggregate JGI... | ecosystem: Environmental > Aquatic > Marine > Cold seeps >... | reverse complement strand
CAAGTCCTGCTACCTATGAACCAACCTCCGGTCAACTGAGGGATGTGGCAGATGCAAAAGCATATTTTACAGTAGGATCCGGATTACCTTTTGAGAACGTCTGGCTTGAGAAGATAGAGACTGTAAACGAAGACATGCTGATAGTGGATTGCTCAGAAGGAATTACGATAATGGAAATGCATGAAGAAGAGCATGAAGGTGAAGAAGAGGGACATGATCATGGAGGAGTCGATCCTCACATCTGGACATCACCAGTGAATGCTAAGATCATGGTCGAGAACACATGCCTCGGACTTATCGAGATCGACCCGGATAACAGCGAACTCTACTTACAGAACAAAGAGGCATACCTGAAAGAACTGGACGAAGCTGATGCCAGAATTCGAGGCATTCTTGGCGAAGAAGGCGGCAGTTTCATGACATACCATCCTTCCTGGAGCTATTTTGCAACTGAATACGGACTCGATATGATAACTATCGAGGAGGAAGGAAAGGAACCAAGCCCAAAGGATATGCAAAGGCTTATCGATGAAGCTGAAGAGAAAAATATCAACGTGATCTTCGTACAGGCACAGTTCAGTAAACAGAGCGCTGAAGCGATTGCATCTGCAATTGGTGGTGAAGTGGTAACTGTGGATCCACTCGCAAAAGATTACATACACAATCTTGACACTATCACCGAAGCATTTTCACAGGGCATTACAAAAGAATGAGGGATAGAATGGCAGAAGTGATCAGCCTTAAGGATGTATGGGTAAAATATTACAAACTCACCGTACCGGAAGCTGTGAATCTGCCATCCTTAATATGTAGTTTAGCACCATGAACATGTATATTGATCCCATAACCTTTAGAAGTAGCAATTTCATAAGAACCACCAATTCTTTGTCTCTTTTGGTTTGATCATACCTAGATTTTCCAATGCTGCTCTCAGAATATTCCTGGATGGGAACATCCCACGATAAGAAACAAATCCTTTCCAGTCCCAACCACAAGGGACTGTTCTATATCCCTAACTTCACCAATGGAAAAATCACTAAATCTTCACTCAGATTCCAATAATCTACGGGCAGCAAGCATCCCATGGCTACCGCATTGATAAAGTCTCTTGAAAGTCTGGCACCATCCCCTGCTGCAAAAGATACTAAGCGATCAATAAAACTATAAAAACTGCTGCTTCATAGACGCTAAACAATATTCAGTTGATACCACCAAAAACCAAACTCCCATCATTTAAGCAGTTGCTGTGAGATAGTGAGGTGGGAGATTTGGGGAGTTTCATGGGGTACATACAAGTGGTTCTTTTCGGGGAAGTGAATAAGAAATAACGCTGATAATATATTTACCAGAATGACTGAAGCAGCCGCCCCATGCACATTAGAAATTGTTAATTCAAACATCGGCTATAAGTAAAAACGTCAAAAGCTCAAAATCCCCTTTATACTGTTTATGGCATGCATATAACCAAGTATTGAGAATCGATAACCAAAACAAAAAAAGAAAAATACACTTCGACAGCATTATCGAAGTGCTGCTAATTGATATTAGATCCTTCGTCTCCTGAAACCGATAAATATGACAGAAACGGCCAATATGACCAACACGCTGCCTAAAATATCAGCACCGGAGAAGGATGTAGACGACGAGGCTGAATCACTTGTTGTGGATTCTTTTGTCATTTCATACCCTTCAACGTAGTTGTCTTGTGCAGCACCTGTTGCCTGATCGGTCGTAGTTCCATACCCTCCATCATTTACCATTGTCTGGTTGCTTGCGGATTCGACAATCGAAGCAGATGCAGTAGATCCACTACTACTACTACTACTACTACGGGTACTGGATTCAGATGATTGAGCATTCCTCTGTGTGGCTTCCTCTATCAATCTGTTATACATCACATAAGGAGTGACTGAAATGAGCATGGATTCTTCATTGTTCCAGATGATGTACACGCTCTCATCTTCACTGCTGTACCCTGTGGTGATATTGCTCCTCCTGTCAGTGATAATGTCCCTTGTTCTGATCGGTGAGTTCATTTCGGAATATGCGAAACGTCATCGAAATGTCAAAGAACTGGAACAGATAGGCAGAAACGTTCAGGAGAATGTCAACAATTCCTCCCATGATGATGCCGCAGCACATCTTCTTAAACTTGACCAGAACCAGCTTGTCACATCTTTTGCACGTGATGCAGCAGACTACCTGGAGCAGAATGGGAAATTGTCCATCGAGTGGTTGTCCGAAGAATATGAAGTGAGAATGACAAAACGCCTGGAGCAAACAAAGATACTGTCTACGTTAGCCCCTATGCTCGGATTGATGGGAACTTTAATTCCATTAGGTCCCGCACTCATCGGCCTTGCACAGGGTGACATTCTCCAGCTTGCCAACAATCTTACGATCGCCTTTGCCACAACAGTGCTTGGCCTTTTTGCAGGTATCGTGGGGTAGTACTTACATTGGTCAGGAAGAGATGGTACTGGCAGGATATGGCAGATATAGATTATCTTGTGGATTCCATGGGGCTGATCAATGAGGGGAAAACGATATCACAGGACCGGTATCCTCTATGAGGAAGAAGACCAGAACCCTCTGACAGGTGTTGCGAACCTGTTCGATGTGGCAATGGTGTTCTCGGTGGCATTACTGGTGGCTCTGGTGATGTCATACCAGCTTCCTGAGCTACTAAGTCCTACTGAGGACATTACCATTGTGAAGAATCCGGGTGAGCCGGATATGAAGATCATAGTCAAGGATGGGCAGGAGATCGAGGTCATGAACATGACGGATGTGATTGGTGGCGGTAGCGGCGAGGCACTGGGTACAGCATATCAGCTTGCGGACGGAAGAGTTATCTACGTGCTTGAAAGTGGTAATGGGACATCGGGATGATCCCTGTGAGCTATGGGCCAGGAAGTACGAAAGACCATAAGTATATTATGGTCTGAATCTTTCTGGTGCCCATCCCACCCTAGCAATGGGTAATAATTTGCCAAACATATAACAATTCCATCAACAGTAGCAAGGTTTGTGTCCAGCAGCGCCATCCCGTTCATTCGCTGGTCTTCTTTTTCCCATGCACAGGACAGCCATCCTGTGTTGCAGGAGTGCATTCAACGTATTCCCCGGTATTATAGAAATACCTGAAATGCTCTAACCACAGCGGCAACTCCTCTTTCTTATTGATGAACTCAACGAACTTCGTGAACACGTCCAGGGTCTCGTGGGTGAGACCGTGCTCTATCCTGCATGCGTCCTCATCGGCTGTTTTGGCATCTACTCCCAGTATCTGGAGGAATTCCTGCAGGACATCGTATTTATCCTCGGTTGCCTTGGCGATCTCCTCTCCTTTGGGGGTCAGGGTGACGGCACCGTATTTTTCGTAATTGATGTAACCTTCCCTGTTCAGTTTCTTGAACATCCCTGTGACACTGGAGGGGTTCAGTCCCATGATCTCAGAAACGTCCTTCACCCTTGCATACCCTTTTTTCTTTATAATTGAATCCAGCATTTTCAAATAATCTTCAGTTCTTTCTGTCGCCATACCTGATCAACCTGTTTTGGTTTGCCAAAATATGTTTGGAACTTGGTGGCGGTCGTATATAAACATAGCGTTGGTCTGCTGCTGGAATACAAAAATACAGATCCATGGCTGATCTGCACACATCCCTACCAGATGTGTGGGGCCCTCGAAACTTTTATATATGCCTATACCTTTTTGGCATACAAACATTGTATTGTATTAACAAAAAAAGGAGTTTGATCTAAATGACCGAAACTACGCTTAACCTGCTCGAACCGGGCAGCAAAGCAAAAGTAATACAGATAACTGGCAGAGGCTCTGCCAGAAGAAGGATCCTTGACATGGGAATGGTGCCGGGAGCCGAGATCGAGGTGATAAGGAAAGCCCCTATGGGAGATCCTCTGGAGTTCCTTGTCAAAGGCTACAACCTATCCCTGAGAAAAGCCGAAGCTGAACTTATCGTGGTCCAGCCTCTGGGAGCGTGAACTGCCATGCCTCATGTTCTACCTCTGACCATGATGCCTGAAGGAAAAGAGGGAAAAGTTGTTTCTATCAACGCGGGTCAGGGCCTAAAACGACGTCTGGTCGAGATGGGGTTTTGCGAGGGCAGTCTTGTCACGGTCCACAGGTCTGAGCGGGGTGCCTTGGTTGTCGTTGTGAACGGCATCAAATACGCCCTAGGCAAAGGTCTGGCTACAAAGATAATGGTATCAGATTGTTAAATGAAGTTGGAAATCAGGAGCGGGTAGATATGGAAAAGAAAAAAATAACCATCGCCCTGGCAGGTAATCCCAATGTTGGAAAGACCACCTTGTTCAATGCCATCACAGGTGCAAGACAGCATGTGGGGAACTGGCCAGGGGTGACGGTGGAGAAAAAGACCGGAAAGAGGACGTACAAGGATACGGAGATCGAGGTTGTGGACCTTCCTGGGACATACAGTCTCACGGCATACTCACTTGACGAGGTCGTGGCACGGGACTATGTGGTGGAAGAGATACCGGATGTGGTGGTACAGATCGTGGATGCCACGAACCTTGAGAGGAACCTGTATCTCACCACACAGTTGATGGAACTTGGTTCCAAGGTGGTCATAGCCCTCAATATGTGGGACCTTGCAGAGTCCAGGGGAGATAAAATAGACACACGAAAGATGGAAGATTTCCTGGAGATCCCTGTTGTAAAGACAGTTGCTAACAGGGCAGAAGGGATCGACGCTTTACTGGAAGAGGTCGTCAGGGAAGTTGACAAGGGTGAACACCACGAACACGAGGTAAGCTATGGTGATGATATCGAGAAAAAGATCATCGAGCTGGAAGGAATTGTTGGTAAAGACAGCGCACTGTCAGGCAAGTATCCGGTGCGATGGTTGAGCGTGAAGTTGCTGGACGGCGATGAGAACATCTTGGAAAAGATTGAGGGAAGTTCAGTGGCTACCCAGGTCAACAGTGTGCTCAGCACGATCAAAAAGGACGATTATGAAGCAGCCATGGCAGAAAAACGATACGAGACCATCAATACGGTGCTTCCACAGATCTGCGTCAAGTGTGTCAACGAGGTGACATTCTCGGATATGATCGACAGGGCGGTCACCAACAAGTATCTTGGAATACCTATATTCTTAGCCATGATGTGGGCAGCGTTCGAGGTGACATTCACGGTCGCAACCCCGCTCATGGAATTCGTTGATATGTTCTTTGGCTGGCTGGCTGGAGTGGTTGCACAGAGCATAACAAATCCCGTGCTTGGCTCCCTGCTGGGCGATGGTATCATCGCCGGTGTAGGTTCTGTCATGATATTCCTCCCAAATATCCTGCTATTGTTCCTAATGATATCGTTGCTGGAAGATTCTGGATATATGGCACGAGCCGCGTTCGTCATGGATAAGCTCATGTACAAGATCGGTCTGAATGGAGGATCGTTCATTCCACTGTTGATGGGGTTCGGCTGTAATGTGCCTGCGATCATGGCTACCCGGACCATCGAGGATGAAAAGGAGAGACTGGTGACAATTCTTGTGAATCCATTCATTTCCTGCGGTGCACGATTGCCGGTATATCTCATGCTGGCAGGAGCGTTCTTTGGAAGAAATGCTGGCACTGTAATATTTGGAATATACATACTTGGTATCATCGTTGCCATACTCTCTGCAAAATTGATACGCGGCACAGTAGTAAAAGGCAAACCATCTCCCTTTATCATGGAACTGCCGCCATACAGGCTCCCTACGCTTAAAGCAAGCGCGATACACATGTGGGAAAAAGGTTCCATATACCTGAAAAAGGCAGGTACTATCATCCTGGCTGGTGTTGTCTTTGTGTGGTTGCTGTCAGCCATCCCGGCTCCGGGAGTGGATGCAGCGTTCGCGTCCGAGGAGATCCTCGGAACAGAAGACTCCCTTATAGGTGTATTGGGACACATAATTGAGCCTCTTGTCGCACCTCTCGGGTTTGACTGGAAAGTAGCAGTAGCCCTGGTCTTTGGATTCATTGCCAAGGAGATCGTGATAGGTTCCATGGGAGTGCTGTACGGCACCGGGGAGGACGAAGATGCCCTTGCTGAAATATTAACAGCAGGAGCTATGACTCCACTGACAGCCCTTGGACTGATGGTATTCACACTCCTGTACGTGCCATGCATTGCATGTGTTGGTGTGGTAAAGAAGGAAACCGGTAGCTGGAAATGGACGCTCTTTATGATGGTCTATGGGACAGCACTGGCATGGATCGCTGCGTTCCTGATCTACCGCATAGGTACAGCCATAGGATGGGGATTATGAACTTGAATTGAGGTGATATTAATGGCAAATACAAATAAAATGATCTTTGCAATGGTGGCAGGAATACTCTATGTAGTATTCGGTATCCTGAAGATGCTGGAAGGATTCGGGATCGAGACCGGTCTGGCTGAATCGTTGCTGATCCCAGGGGATTTCTTCGGAGGTTTCTGCTTTGTCGTGATCGGAGCTGTGTTCCTGTACGCGGTCAAAGAGCTGAGTGCAGGGGTGCACATGGGCGTATCCTACGTCTATGTCGGCATCCTGATGTCACTGGTGTTCATGGCAGTCTACCTCCTGGTCATGGGGGCAGACCTCCTTATGTTCTACGCGGTAAAGAGCGAGGACTACGAAGGATGGCGCATTATTGACAGCATGAGACCTGGCATCTATCTCGGGCTCCTGTCCCTTATCGGGTACTTCTACTGGAAGGACAGGTTCACCACAGAGATGACAAAAGTTTAAGGTGAGCAGATGATGATAGGCTACCGATACATGCTAAAGGAGGTCGCAACGACTCTGTCTCAGGACAACATAACCTTCAGGGAACTTTCCCGAAGGCTTAACCTGGGCCCGAAAGAGTTGAAGGACCTTCTTGAAACCATGGAACGTAAGGGTGATATAGAGATCTCCTGCATGAGCCCGCCTCCTGACACAACCAGTTGCGCAGGTTGTGGCATGGGGTCCGCCTGTCCGGGAACGAATCTTGGAATAGGAAGAACATATCGCCTTACCGAGAAAGGAAGAAAGCTATGCTGTGAGTAGCACAGTTTCGAAAATGAAGATCGAAAAGGAGTTCGTCCATAATAATCGGATTCCCAACCATCTCAAGGAAGATACTGGACCTCGTATCACAGGGGAACACGACCTTTGGCCGGATAGCCTGTAAACTGGGAATAACCTAGGGGGAGCTGGTATTTTTATTGCAGTTGATGGAACACAGAGGTTATATCAGATCCGTTTGTGATCCCCAAAACAGCTCCTGCTGTCCGATGGTAAGCAAACCATTGGATAGTAATTCGGTCTATTCGTGCAGGGTGACATACCCCCTTACAGAGAAGGAAGTGGGGGCTTGTCGTAACAGAACGGAACACCATGTGCAAAGAGTGAAACAGGATATCGATCATGCTGTCGCGGAAAGCTGAAGATTATCTCGAAGCTATCCTTAATATCGAGATTATCAAATTCAGCAGTTCGCTAATTTCAGTTTAAACTCATATAAACGACATCATGCGATACATTTATATGTGGTAAAGTTCCCTCCGCATGTATTTCCAATCGCAAAAGAAAGCCTCTACAATTCGATATTTCTATGCTTTGGTTTCATTTCTTCTTAAAAACGTGTGGGTTACACTTCAAAGAAAACATTTTACAATTGATAAAAGAGGTCCTCATACTATCGAAAGTGACTTGTTCAGATTTGATATATTCATCCATTTTGTTGTGGAATGGGTGAGACGGAAGCTAAAACCGATGATAACAGTTGAATGTTGTAGATAAATGTGGATTATTATGGGAGGGTTTAATTATTAGTGAACTGCTGAAATTAGATGGAAGGATTTATGAGCTAATTTGATATCCTCGTAAATATTGGGCAAATAATCATAACTTATTTAAAGTTCGTGTTACTTCATGTGTATAACATGCGTGGTATTCTTACGAAAAGAGGATGAAACATGAAGAAAACAATGATTATCGGATTAATTATTGCACTGATCTGCCTTACCGGCCTTTCAAGTGCACATTTTACGATGATATTCCCAAGTGACAGTGAAGATAGTGTATGGGATGTCACTCCGGAAGATTATATTGCAGAACTTGGAGATACAAAGACCATCTACACAATGTGGGGGCACCCTTATGAGCATATATCATTTGACATGTCCAGCGTGCCCGAGATCAAAGTAACAAAACCTGACGGCACAGTCGAAGTTCTCATTCCGGAAGAGGTCATGTTGGACAGCATGGATGAAGACGGTAACATGGGAACTTTCCTCTCATACAAAGCATCATTCACAGTCGACCAGTACGGTGACACTGTTGTATCAGTCAAGTATGAAGATGCCGATGAAGACATGATCGATTACACCAAAGCGGTCGTCCACTGTGGAGAAGAAATGTGGTTCGGCTGGGATTCAATGGTTGACCAGCAGACAGAGATCATACCATACATGCGCCCGTATGGCATGGAGGAAGGATTTGTCTTTGCAGGAAAAGCACTTTACAATGGCGAACCACTGGCAGGCGCTGATGTTGAGGTCGAGATATACCACGACCTTGAAGCAGGGATTGAGATCGTAGAGCAGGCAGAGGAACTTTACCCATATGATGCACCAATGGTATTCACAAGGCTCACAAAATCCAATGCTGACGGAGAGTTCATGTACACTCTCGATGAACCTGGCATCTGGTTCGTTGGTGCTACCATGGAACCTGAAGAAGGACAGCCTGTAAGAGGAGTGTTCATAATTCCGGTTCTTGAGGAATTCCCTGCAGAAGAGATAGAAGTTGCAGTTGCCGAAGAACCTGAAGCTGAAACAGAAGCTACACCATCCACACCCGGATTTGAATCTGTGTTCGCAGTTGTCGGACTTCTTGCAGCATTGTTCATCGCAGGAAGAAAATTGTAAAATGAATCATGGGGATGACTTCCCCCTCAATCTTTTTTTATACTTGATTATCAGTCATCCACATTAAATTAGATAAAACGCAAAACTCGTCATAACAAATATTACAAAGGAGAAAACAAGTATGCACATATCTGACGGCGTATTATCCCCCGCAGTGATAACTGCAGGTTGGGCAATAACGGTCCTTCTGCTCCTTGCAACCCTCTGGTGGGGCAAAAAGGATGTAGACATCGCCGAGGAGATACCAAAGATCTCTGTCATGACAGGAGCTTTCTTTGTGGCATCTCTGATACATGTATCAATTGGGCCCACCAGTGTCCACCTTGTCCTCAACGGACTTCTTGGAGTGGTCCTTGGAACCCTCGCATACCCTGCAATCTTCATTGGTCTTGTCCTTCAAGCGCTATTGTTCCAGCATGGAGGCATAACAAGTATTGGCATCAACGTTATCAATATGGGCATACCTGCACTGATCGTCTACGGGATATTCAAAAAAGGGTATTCAACAGGGATCAACCCCTCCATACTTGGAATAATTTGCGGTTCAATGGCAACAATGCTCTCTGCAATAATGCTTGCTATCGTGCTCATATCCACAGGAGAGGAATTCACAGAGGTTGCCTATGCGGCTGCTGCTGCCAACATACCGATAATGATAATCGAAGGAATATTGACAGGATCTGTAGTCACATTCCTTCTGAAGGTCAGGCCTGAACTGCTACCCATCAACAAGGAGAAATAAAAAATGACCAATTATAAGATAATATGGGCACTGGCATTTGCCTGTGTTCTTTTAACAGCAATTGCACCTGCTGCATCCGCACACCGCGTCTATGCACAGGAGCAGGTCACTGAGGTACAAATAAGATCATGGTATGGAGGCGGAGACCCCATACCAAATGCCGACATCAACATTTATGCCATAAAGAACAGTGAGGAAGAGCTTTATATCACAGATGTGACCGATGAGGAAGGACTATACTACTTCGAACCAAAACTTGGTGTCGTCGAATACAGAGTAGTAGTTTCCCAAAGCGGACACCAGAAAGAGATCACTTTCAATGTGGCAGGTTCTGAAGGCTCCAGCGAAGAAGCTGAACTCCCACTCTCAGCAAGAATAGTAGCAGGATTTGGGTACCTTGTAGGGCTTGCTGGTTTTGGAATGTACCTGTCAGCGCGCAAAACGAAATAAAGAACAACTACTAAAAAACGATACAGGAGAATAACACATTGGACTACCCCGAAATAGACAAGTATGCTTCAATTGATTCACCAATACATAATTTCGACCCGCGTGCTAAGATCATTACGTTCATGGTAATGATATTCTCCTTTGTTTTTTTGGACACAATTACAAAAGCCCTTGTTGGCCTGGGGATAGCCAGCCTGATATACATTATAGCAAAACTTCCAAAAGCATTTGTAATACATCGACTGAAAGTTGTTTTCCTGTTCCTGTTCCCCCTACTTATTATCATGCCACTTTCCGTTGACGGACAGGCCATCGCACAGTATCACAGCATAACGATCACACTGGAAGGATTCCAGTACTCCTTCCTGGTTATAATAAGGGCACTTTCAGCTGTTACACTTGCACTTATAATGCTTGGGACCACACGTTTTGACATCACGATCAAGGCACTCTATATGCTCAAGGTGCCCGGAACGCTCATACAAATGTTGATGTTCACTTACAGATACATATTCGTGATAATAGATGAGTTCCAGAGAATGTGGAAAGCCATGGAATCAAAAGGATTCAAACTTAAAGCGAACAGGTATGGACTATCCGTTCTCGGCAACATGATAGGGATGCTGATAATAAAAAGCTATGACAGGGCACAGCGTGTTTACCACTCAATGATATCCAAAGGCTACACTGGTAACCCTAGGACAATAGTGAACTTCGAACTACGGACAAAAGACTATGCAATAGCCTTGTCTATGATCCTCATTGCACTCCTCATGCATACCTACCACCTGGTGTTATAATGAAAGAAGCGATTCGCGTAAAAGAACTTACATATTCATACCCTGACGGTACCCCTGCACTGGAAGACATTGACATCACCATAAATGAAGGGGAAAAGATAGTGATAGTCGGACCCAATGGTGCCGGAAAGACCACCCTTTTCCTTCACCTCAACGGTACTCTCAAGAGCCAGGACAACACGGTCATGATCTTTGGAAAAAATCTAGGCGATATGAAAGTCGAAGAGAGGATTAAAGAGGTGGGAATCGTGTTCCAGGATCCTGACGACCAGCTGTTCATGCCTACCATCTTCGATGATGTGGCATTCGGTCCCATCAACATGGGACTGGATGAAGAGGAAGTGAAGAATCGAGTGAAAAAAGCTCTGTCCCGTGTAGGACTTGAGGGATTTGAGGACAGGGTTCCGCACAACCTGAGCTATGGACAGAAGAAAAGAGCAGCACTAGCGGCTGTACTGTCCATGGAACCACGGATACTGATTCTGGACGAACCAACAGCCAACCTTGATCCAAAGAGCAGGGCAGACCTGATACAGGTAATCAATGACTTGAATAAGGACGGGATCACCACGGTGATCGCCATGCACGATGTGAACGCCCTCCCGCTCCTCTCAGACCGCGTCTATGTGCTGAACAGAAAGATTGTCGGTGAGGGAAACCCGCGGGAGATATTCTCCAATTCAGAACTTCTGAAAATGACTCATCTAGAAGCACCAGACGTATTCAAGATGTTCAAGGTACTGACATGTTTCGGGTACGACTGCGATACCCTGCCCATGTCGATCGATGAGGCTGTAGAGTTTCTCACCAGGACGATAGAAAGCGGCAGTGGACACATCCATCTCCATCTCCACGAGCATACGCATGAGGAGGTCCGGAAGTTCCTGCACAGCTACAATCACCATTAAATACTTTATATCCTCCCCTAACATGTTAATATATGGAGGTGTGTAGCATCACAGCCTATTCATCAGAATCAATAATCGAAGAGATACTAAAAATCTATTCGTCCATCAAGGATCTTGAAGATGAAGAGATACTTCAGGATACTTCGGATCATCTTAAAAACGTTTATCAGAGATTGGATGACCTGATCACACTGCCCATGGACGATGAAGCTGCAGAAGCCATCCTCAATGGATATGGGTTCGATCAGGTACTTGATGCTATTACAAGGTTTAGATATCTTCATACCATGAGACTTGAGACCGAACGTGCAAATGCCATGCTCACAAGCAATGAACCATGGGAAATACTGAAACATTATTCATTTTATCCGAATTATTGTCAACTGGTACGAACTGAATATCAAGGAGCTGGACTTAAAGCCAATGATACGGTCGTGTTCCTTGGAAGTGGACCCTTGCCTTTGACCCTGATACTCATGTGCCATCAGCACGGATTGAAGGGAATCGGTATCGAACAGGATGAGCAGAGGGTTGAACTTTCAAGAAAAGTGGTGGATAAACTGGGACTTTCCAATGCCATCAAGATTATCCATGGCAACCATTTCAAATTGCCTTTAAATGACAGGGTGGACCTTATCATGATAGCTGCTCAGGCCCAACCTAAAAAAGAGATCGTCGAGCAGCTGGCAAAGGCACTGCCAGCAGGGACAAAGATATCCTGCAGGATCTATGAAAAGGGGCTCAGGAGATTACTGGACAGGAGCATCCTTGTTGACCTTCCTGCGAAATTAGCCGATGAGTTTAAGGAATGCTGCAGAACCCACCCTCTACCCCCGGTTAACAATACCGTTGTGTTCGCAGTCAGATCATCAGCGTCTGCACCTGAAAGGCAGTAACTTCATTAATTATGCAGAGTTCATCTACTCTCTTTTACCCCCCTAATAAGGAATACGGAACTGGTATAGATGAACTTTCTTGAAAGTGGCAACTGACTCTTTTGATACTTGTGGACCTCCCTCAGAGGGTCTATGGTCGTGCTCGTGAAACCTGCTCTGTCAAAGAGAGCAGAAATGTTGTGAGGATTTATGTCCTGGTACAGTGGAAGATGCCTGCGGATAGGTCCGTAACATCGCTGGAATAGATGGCAATAATATCCTTTTTCAACGAGCAGTGTCATAATCCTGGAAAAACCGCGTTTGATACGTTTATCTAATCGGGAATCAAACCAATTCCCATCGATGGCAAGTATCCTGCCATTTGTCTTTAATACCCGTTTCCATTCCTGCACAGTCCTGTCGGGATGTGGGAGTGTCCAGAGAAGGTATTTGCTCACAACGATGTCAAAATGATCATCCTCAAACGGCAGATCCTCTGCATCCCCATGGCAAAGATTGATATCCAGCCCCAGTGACTTTGCATTCTGACCTGCCTTCTCCAGCATGGATCTTGAGATATCTATGGCTGTCACCTCATGTCCCATCTCTGCAAACAGCAATGCGAGAAAACCTCCCCCTGTCCCGATGTCCAGAATCTTCAATCCTGTCCTATCACCTGTATGGTTGCAGAGGATCGTTCTCCAGAGGGATCGTTCCTCTTCATCAAACCCATTCACCCCGTTCTTGTAAGAACTGCTCCTGTGGTCCCAGTAGCCAGCAATGATCTCCTTTGTATTCATTAAATTTCCTATTATCCACTAGTTATATTAATATTACTATTCTTCATACTAAGTGATAATAATTAAGTTTTTATTAATACATAACCGGTTAACTGAGTTTACTAACTTGATGTAAAAGAGAAACTAATACTCTATCAGATAGAGGTCATCAAATTAGCTTTTCGTTTTAAAAGCGTAATTCTTTAACATAGGAAGCATTGATATTGAAAAAAAGTAGTGGGTGCAAAATATTGCAATCCACTATTTTATTATGCTTTAAGAGCTAGCAGTGAAAGACCCAGTTTCTTTTCAAGATTCTCTACTTCTTTAGCAGCGTCTTCATTTAAGTCTACATACTTGATCACCTCATCTGAAAAAGCAATTAACGTTATACCTAATTTGCTTTCTAGATCAGTGATAGCTTTCAGATTTTCGGTGTCGATCTTTGAATAACTCCACATATTTAAAACCCCCAATAGAATGTACATTCGATTAGTTAATATATGTTTTCTCTGAAATGCTCATATATATAATTAATATTAGATATATTAGTAGGCAAACTTCATCGCTCAAAAAGGTTGTAGTGCATTTTTGGCGCATTCAGTAGAATTTAATATAAATCGAGCAGAAGAGGCTTTCTTTTGCAATTGTAAATACATGCGGAGGAAATTATACCACGTATAAATGTATAGTATGATGTCTTTTATGTGAGTTTAAACTGAAATTCGCGAACTACTGTATTTATCCACGATTTACTTCGAAAAGTTGGCTTTTCTCCATAATATATTCTCTTTATCATCAATGCACTCCATACATCCCCTCTCATTCAGGTCTTCAAGTATTTCTATCAGATCCGATTGTTTTATAGTTATACTGTAGGAGGCATCAAACTCGTTACAAATTTGCTTGGGGGTTAAAGTTCTGTCAGCAATTATTTTTTCCGTAAACCCTACGAGATCTTCGTAAGCAGCCCATGGGTAAACGATCCATCGCCATTTAACTATCTTTTTGGCATAATAATCCGGCACGAAATCCGAACATATTTTATGCTGTAGGACTGCCGTTTTGATCTCTGCCGGTTTAAGGCATTTCAGGTATTCTACGGCAAGACTTAGCGTTTTACCCGTATCTGTAACATCATCCACAACAAGGATATTTTTACCATGAATATCAACAGAGAGGGGAAACTTGAGCTTTGCCGTCTCTTGAATGTCTGCTGCCCTTTTGTAGTGTTCAATCTTTATTGTTGTCAGGTCATCAAAAAGAAGAAAATCGCATACGAATCTAGCAGGTACATACCCACCTCTGCCTATCGCAATTATGATGTCAGGCAAATATCCAGAATCTTTTATTTTTTTAACAAGTGTTTTAGCAAGGCTGTGTGCTTCTCTAAAACCCATCAAATCACATTTGAATGAGGTGCGATCAGCAGGGGGATATTTATTCGCAGCTGTCATTGACATAGAATATATTAGCATTCTGTGAAAAATGTTTCGAATATATTGAAGAAACGGCATCCAATGCAAATAGATATGAGATAGTATGCAGAAATTGTTATTGATTTCACGAAAGTGATTGATATGTATAATGCCTTCAGATATGAAAATCCGATGCAAGGTCTATTAATAGTTGAATTACGAAATGGTTAGTCAACCATTCCCTTATTTTCTATAAGTTCCAAGGAATCTACCCTTTACAATTCTAACAATGATAACAAAAATAGCTTGAAAATATGTATGGCAAGCCGTCGGGGGGAGCAAGTTCTTGGGTCCAACACACTTCATAAATCTGCCTTATTAAGAATATCTGATTGCTTCTTGAGTAATCAGATTTGATACTTGCTACTAGGTGAACGGTAAATAAAAGTATTTTTGTTTACCAAACCAACACAAAAAAATCGATGAAGATCTATAGAAATAATCATTCCATTTTTTGAATATTATCACTGCCTATCATTAACCACTTTTCTATAATTTCTAACATAGGCATTAAGAGTTATGGATTGTCACTCATCATATTCTGATTAAACTGTGTGTTTGGCAGTGGCATCTAAACTTGCTTGGATTAATAGGCAACATAAAAAGTTTCAAGCAAAGATTCGATTATTGATGATAAAATTTATCTATATACATGCCTACCAAACCGAAAGATGATGTGAAAAAACAAGCTGTTTAAACTGGCATTTCTTACTAGTTTTGCTCCAGAAATACATCACAATACCCTATTTATTAGATAGCATTTCATCTTCTATCAGGCACTTTTCTACCATATTCTGATATATCCAGAACTTCTTTCATTCAAAGAAATCATCAATTACATCAATCGGACAATCCTGTGGTGCCCTCACTATGATGTCATTGTTGCGTTCTATAGCGAAGCCAAGGGTCTTGTGATTAAATTATAGCATTATGAATGTTAACATGTTTGATGGAATCAAAAATTTCTACAGAACAATTCAGTCTTTCCTTTTTCTTCTCATCATATAAATGGCTGAAATCAACAATCCTGATGCTGCAACGAATGATCCAAAACCGGGTGATTCCTCATTAGTTGATTCATCTCTAGCTAGTACATCACCAAAAGCATAGACTCTGCCATCCGCAATGGTAAATACCATTCCATCCGAAACGGCTGGAGAGGATCCTCCGTATTTCGAATTCCATATCAATTCCCCGGTAAATGCGTCCAAGGCACATGTTCCATTAAGTCCGGTATAATCATCTTCTGTCTCAAGAGCGGTGCCTACAAATACTTTTTCATCTGCAACGGCAACCGAACAGAGCCATCCCCCAATCCCATCACCGGGAGTCGTGTTCCATTTGAGATCTCCGGTTGTTGCATCGAAACAGTATGTCTGTAGATCAGTGTATCCATAAATTCCTCCGGAAACATAGACGTTGCCATAAGCCACCGTTGGTGTTGAATCTGTCCGATGTATCGACCTTTTCCATAAAATGGAACCATTGTTTTTGTTCAGTGCGTAGATCTCGCCTTCGCCATAGAAATTGTAGGTAGTCACATAAACAATATTGCCATAGATCGTTGGAGAACCACAGCAGTTATACACAATTTCACTCTGATTCCAGATCAGGTTTCCTGTATTTGAATCAACGCAGTAGACAGACCCTGCATAGGTCTGCCCATATTCCCAGCTTGTGATATAAACCCTGTCTTCCTCATAAGCAGGTGTCGCCTGTACATTCTCATTAGCACTAAAATTCCATAACTCCTCTCCGGTCACTTCATCGAAGCAGTAATAGTGACCGTCCCACTCACCTTCGAATAGTTTCCCATCTGCCACTGTTGTACCGCTATTAACCGAATCAGGCAAGCCACACCACACACTGCCGTTGTGGTAGGCAGGAGAAGCTATTGAATTATATTTGGTGCTACCTCTACTGTGATTTGTCAGGAACTCACCGGTATACTGGTCCAAAGATTTAACGTAGTCTCCACAGTTTACGTAAACCTTCGCGTCAGCGATAACAGGTGATGAACCTTTTACTGCCCCTATATCTCCGCTGGCCCATAATATGTTGTTCGTATTCGGGGCATCAGATGGGGAATATCCAGTATTTTGAGCATCCTTATGGAACTGCTCCCACTCTTTTGGGATTGACTCCTGAATGCAATAGAGGTATCCACTATCCGTTCCAAAGTAAATTTTTCCATCAGATATTGCGGCACCTTGTAATATGTATCCATCATCCGGTGGATTATATTCCCAGGCAAGAGAACCATCTTCTTTCAGGCAATAAAGAGAACCATTACTTTTTGCCCCTGTAAAATAAATGTACGTCATATCTCCATCCACTGCAAGGACTGGAGACGACTTCACACCCGCATCAACAAAATAAGACCACAAAATATTTCCGGTTGAATCGTCCAAACAGGTGAGATTACCTGTGTAACCATGTTCCCCCTGTCCGACATAGATTTTCCCATCGTGGATAGCAGGTGTTGATGTACTGAACCCATTCTGAGTAGACCAACCATTATTGATGAACTTTCCATTATCATATCCGATCTTCCATACATACCCTAAAGACTGTCCCCTTTCTGAGGTAGTATATACGAATCCATCGTTATATGTTACAGATGAACGGAACATTCCAGGATCATCCTTTGCAAAATCGAGAACTTCAGAAGAGATATCGATCTCATCTACAAGGTCTCCGTTTTCTTTATCGAGGCTTACCAACTTACCTTCGTGCGTTGGATATACAATGAAATCCCCTATAACACATGCACCATTCCACAAGAATCCTGCAGATCGCTCATTAGCATATTTCCAGAGCTGTTGTCCGTTCTCATCGTAGCAATAGTAATATTTTGTAGCAACTCCGTCCTTTAGTCCATCTCCGATATATATCATGTGATCGAAATAGGTTATAGGACATTCAAAATTGCTGTCAGTCACATGCTCATTCCAAAGCTTTTCACCTGTTAATCCATCGAATGCAAACAAGTCACCACTATTGCTGGCAACAAAGATCTTTCCATTGCCATAAGCTGGTGTCGATGATTGAAGTGCAGTTCCCCCAGTGGTTTTATTTCTCCAGACCAGATCCCCATTGTTCTTGTCAAATGCCCAGATGGAACCATTCGTTGTATAGATATACACAAGATCGTCTGCAATTATAGGTGGGGCGTTGATACCATTCTCTTCATACATAGAGGTGGTCACACTCCAGGCTGTTTCCGGATTATCCTTGACTGCAGGATTCTGTGTTAATGCGGTATGTTCCCAGTCAGACTGAAACTGTGACCAATCGGATGATGTGGCAACTATCGACATTGAGGTTAAAAATATAAAAATGAAAAAAAGTACGAATGTTTTATCAGATATTCTTTTTTTGTTCATTTTACATTCATCCCTGATACAGAATCGTTTGACCCTCACTTGCCTCAAATTTGAATCCACAAAAATATTGATAACTTTTCAGTCCACATCTACAAAGATCTGTAGAAACAAACCGTCCTTATCTTATTGTTTTTGATTTCCATCCTCCACTTCCAGAGTCGCTTCAGCTGTGATCTTAAATGGTGAAATACCAGTGGTTTCTGCTCTGAAATAGATGGTATCATTATCCTCCCTGTCCTCGAGTTCCTCTGTGTTTAGAGAGTTCCATTTATCATCATAGAACCTGTTCAAAGTGATCGTGGACCTGTTTACATTACTCTCGTTGATTTCTGATTTTAGTACTCTGAACTCTATAGTCATATTTTCCGTGCGTTCAGGCGTTGTAAATCCAACCAGAGTAGACCAGATGTCAAGATTTTGGTAATCTCCGGTTATTGTTTTTGTGTACGAAGAATTAACTTCATATTCATCTATATTTACCACTTCGGAAAAATTTTCATATGATATGGCAAATGGTGTAAAACCGGTGGTTTCTGCTCTGAAATAGATGGTATCATTATCCTCCCTGTCCTCGAGTTCTTCTGTGTTTAGAGAGTTCCATTTATCATCATAGAACCTGTTCAAAGTGATCGTGGATCTGTTTACAGTACTTTCGTTGATTTCTGATTTAAGAACTTTGAATTCTACAGTTATATTATCCATGCGTACAGGGTTTGCAAATCCAGATTTGCCGATCCAGATGTTTAGGTACTTATAGACCTGTTTCTCTATTGATGTTCCGTACGTAGAATTGGAATTCAATATCTCAACAACGGCAGCTTGTTTCCCGCAATTCTGCTTCGCGTCAAATGATATTGAGGTGATATAGTTATCTGGATTATAGAACTCATACGTTGTTTTATGACCAAATGCCATGTAACTTATACTTGTTTCGAATGCAATGATATTCTCAGGCGCTTCTCCAGTACTAAATAAGATGTTTGCTGAACCACTGCTACCGCTACCGCTACCCCCACCCCCTCTCCTGCCGCCACTATCAATAACAGTTTTTTTGTTTGTTAAGCCAAACAAATAATTCGTGTCAGTACCATAATATATCCATCCATCAGATATCGCGACACCTGCAAGAGACCAGTCTGTTTTTCCCGGTTCCCCATATGACCATTGTTCTACGGGATTAATATTCCCATTGTAATCTTTAAGGCAATATACCATTCCATGTGCATCGTTTGTTGTGAAATAGATGTAAACGTTGCCATTTCCTGTATCATAACGTTCCGATACAGCAGGAGAGGACATTACATCACCAGATACTGCAAAAGTCCAGATATCAGTTAAATCGGATGCATTTAAACAGGATAAAGCTCCAGCACTTCCGACATAGACCTTTCCATTGTAGATTGCCGGTGTGGATACACTGGGACCTATATACGTGTTGTAACTATCCATGGTGTCAAACTTGCCACTGCTATGATTGAATCCAAGGACAAAACAATATCCACCTTTTGATGTGAAATATAACTTTTCACTGTTCCAAACAATAGAGGAACGGATCTCCTTTACATCAACACCAAAAACGGAAGAGACATCTATTTCATCAATGGTATTGCCCGTATCTTTTTCAACTGAAGTCAGATGTGATTTATCATCACCGTAAATAAGATAATCCCCTTTCAGAGCTGCGCCTGCCCAGTAATAACCTCCTCCACTGGTAGAGTCACGACTCCATAGCTCAGTACCGTCCTTCACATCAAAGCAATAGTATGTTCCATCAGTGGATGAGCCAGTGCCACCACTGACAGCATCCCCGAAAAATATCCGTTTATTGTCGTATGTAACAGGCGTATTCAGTTGTTTGCTGGATATTTTAACATCCCACATTTCAACTCCTGTCTTTGCATCAAAAGCATATACTTTTCCATTTTTAGTGGGAACAAAGATCATGTTCTTCCCGTAAGCGATATTTGCAAGAAGGAAGCCACTTCCACTTGAAGAGTTTTCCCATGTAATGTTTCCTGTCTCTTTATTGATGGCATACACTTTGTTGTCACCGGTTGCCACGTATACAAGGTCTCCATCAACTATGGGCGCAATATCGATGTTAGATGATAATTTTCTTTCCCATGACAGGGAACCACCAGTCATCGGATCGGATATCGGTGCTTCGTCATTTGTAACTCCGGAGTTAATTTTGTCCTTCTGGAACTGAGACCAATCAGATGCGCATGCTATACTCGACAAGATACAAATGAATAACATTGCACTCAAAAAAAAAGCGAAAACGTTTTTATTTTTTTTATTCATCCAACAGCCCCCCAAATGTCTATAGTCCAAATTTCAATATGAGAGTGTCGGGAAATGGTCTTCATCACTTTTCCGACACGGTCTCAATATTTGTATGCGATTTATCACACCCTTCTTTTCATGATAAAGATGGATGAGAGCAACAATCCGAATACTGCAACTATTCCTTCAAATCCGGGCAGGTCATTTTTGTCTTCTTCGGTTTCAGCGTCTGGTGTATCAGGCTGCTCTGCAGAATCTGTATCCGCATCCTCATCAGGTGCAACTTGACCTTCATCTTCTTCTGATTGTGGTTCTTCAGGAGCAACTGTTTGTTCTTCTTCATCGACAAGCTTCACAATAGTGGCATGACCTGTTCCACCACCGCTTCCACCACTACTACTACCTCGAGTACTACTTTCAATTACTGCAGATATATTCAGGACATATGTTGCTTCACCGATGATGGGTTCAAATGTTGTACTGTTCGTTGGGCAGAACCAGAAACTGACAACATCCCCATTCTTCAGCGTATTTTTACTGAGTCCTTCAGAAGCTGGCACATCATTGATCAAGATCGACCATGATTTAGAGGTAGGAGTCCATGGTTCATTGTTAGTTCCATTAATGCCATTGATCCAGAACGATCCTAATGATGCATACCATTCATCTGATATGTTGATACTAAAACCAGCACTTTGATTAGCAGCTACAAGAGCTCCGAGATCGGTGAAATTGTTTATCCCATAACTTGCAGACTGATTGTTGGTAGGAACAAAATCAAATGTACCTGATGGTAGCTCGACCTCGCCATCCCAGATGACAGTTGTAGGTTTAAGAGTAATGTTCAGTACATATGTTGCTTCACCGATGATGGGTTCAAATGTTGTACTGTTCGTTGGACAGAACCAGAAACTGACAACATCCCCATTCTTCAGCGTATTTTTATTGAGTCCTTCAGAAGCTGGCACATCATTGATCAAGATCGACCATGATTTAGAGGTAGGAGTCCATGGTTCATTGTTCGTTCCATTAATGCCATTGATCCAGAACGATCCTAATGATGCATACCATTCGTCTGATATGTTGATACTAAAACCAGCACTTTGATTAGCAGTCACAAGAGCTCCAAGATCGGTGAAATTATTGATCCCATAACTTGCAGACTGATTGTTGGTAGGAACAAAATCAAATGTACCTGATGGTAGCTCAACCTCGCCATCCCAGATGACAGTTGTAGGTTTCAGAGTAATATTCAGGACATATGTTGCTTCATCGATGATAGGTTCAAATGTCGTACTATTCGTTGGACAGAACCAGAAACTGACAACATCCCCATTCTTCAGCGTATTTTTATTGAGTCCTTCAGAAGCTGGCACATCATTGACCAAGATCGACCATGATTTAGAAGAAGGACCCCATGGTTCATTGTTAGTTCCATTAATGCCATTGATCCAGAACGATCCTAATGATGCATACCATTCATCTGATATGTTGATACTAAAACCGGCACTTTGATTAGCAGCTACAAGAGCTCCAAGGTCTGTGAAATTGTTTATCCCATAACTTGCAGACTGGTTGTTGGTAGGCACAAAATCGAACGTACCGGACGGTAGCTCAACCTCTCCATCCCAGATGACAGATGGTGCGGCTCCCACCATTGATGGCATTCCCATCATCATACCCAAAATAATTATGCATATAACCCATATCTTTCTCCCCATAGTGATACCTCTTATTCTTTCGCTTTAAAGTAGAAACCCCTAATGAAAATGGAATTTAATACTATATAAATCCCCTCATTTGGGTTACATATGTTATCTTTATTGTATACAACATTATATGTTGAAAGTGCGCTAATCAAAATATAAACTATACAACAGGTTGAAAAAAACAATTGATATTGAAAAAAAAGGTAGTGGGTGCAAAATATTGCAATCCACTATTTTATTATGCTTTAACAGCTACCAGTGAAAGCCCCAGCTTCTTTTCTAGATCCTTTACTTCATTAGCAGCATCTTCTTTTAAGTCTGCATACTTGATTCCATCATCTGAAAAAGCAATTAAGGTTATACCCAATTTGCTTTCTAGATCAGCGATAGCTTTCAGATTTTCGCTTTCTATTTTTGAAAAACTCCACATTTTAAAACCCCACTATTTTATTATGCTTTAACAGCTACCAGTGAAAGACCTAACTTCTTTTCTAGATCCTTTACTTCATTAGCAGCGTCTTCCTTTAAGTCTGCATACTTGATTCCATCATCTGAAAAAGCAATTAAGGTTATACCCAATTTGCTTTCTAGATCAGCGATAGCTTTCAGATTTTCGGTCTCTATTTTTGAAAAACTCCACATTTTAAAATCCCCCTATTTAATTATGCTTTAAGGGCTACATTAGACACCCTTAATGAACATGGAATTTAATGGCATATAAAGCTCTGTATCTAGATTACAGATGTTATCATTATAGGACATATACAAAATTATATGTTGAAAGTACGCTAATCAAAATATAAACTATACAACAGATTGAAAAATTCAAAAGTATTCAATGAGTAAAGGTATTTTCATTACTTTAACGTAGGAATCATTGATATTGAAAAAAAGGTAGTGGGTGCAAAATATTGCGATCCACTATTTTATTATGCTTTAAGAGCTACCAGTGAAAGACCCAGCTTCTTTTCCAGATCCTTTACTTCTTTAGCAGCGTCTTCATTTAAGTCTGCATACTCGATCTCCTCATCTGAAAAAGCAATTAAGGTTATACCTAATTTGCTTTCTAGATCAGTGATAGCTTTCAGATTTTCGGTGTTTATTTTTGAAAAACTCCACATTTTAAAACCCCAATAGAATATACATTAGATTAGCTAATATATGGTTTGTCTGAAACACTCATAAATAGAATCAATGTTGGATACATTAATTGGCAAACATTAACACTCAAAAAACAGTAGATATTGCCCCTGCTGATTGTAAGAAACATGCTTTTCTCTAACAGTACTTTTCATAATATGAAGCAGAATGCCAAAAGTGCATGATCGTTTTATGAGTTTCTCTTGCCACGATCTTTTGATTGTATTTCTATGAAGTATGAGCGAATGTGCTGTGGTTCTTGAATATATGTCTATGTCTATAGTTTTCACACCCGTTCGAACAATTTTAGCATCAACATTTCTAACGAAAGGCCGAACTTAAAATTATTATTGAACGGAAAAAGCCAAAAATATCTTATTTCCAAACTTTAAGTTTGATATTGGTTGGATTCTTTCGGCTTTTGTAAGAGAAAACGAAGTTAAAAATTCAGAGAATTTCCCTTTAGCCTCGAAAATCATTGTGATGACTAGTTATGTCAATAGTGATTGATACAAATGAGGAATGGGTTACAGGAAATAGTTATTTATTGATACAAGGCTAAGGATAAAGAATTTTAATTAGGCGAATGTGGACATTATATCCCTCTGGGAAAGCTGGGTTTTTTTACCAAGTGGTTCCAGACGGGGTATAACATAAAGAGAGTTCGTGATCTGGTTGTTGATAACCTCCACGTCAATGTTATATGTGGTCTTTATGTTGGATGGTGTCAGTACTTCATCAGGGGTTCCACTGGATATCACATCTCCATCCCTGAGAAGGTAGATCTTGTCACAATAATATGCTGCAAGGTTCAGGTCGTGCATGACCGCTATGACAAGTATTCCCTTTCTGGAGGCATCTTTCACAAGGTTCAATATGTCTATCTGGTTGGTGATGTCCAGATGGGAGGTTGGTTCATCCAGAAGCAGTATCTTTGGATTCTGCGCAAGTGCACGGGCAATGATCACTTTTTGCAGTTCCCCACCACTTAGTTGTGTAACGAACCTATCCTTCAGATGAAGTATTTTCGTCTTTTTCATCGCATCCTGCACAATTTCCATGTCTTCATGTGTTTCAGCACCTTTGATGTATGGAGTACGACCCATTAAGACAACGTCTTCTACGGTAAACTCGAAATTAATGGATATTACCTGCGAGACCATGGCTATATTCTTTGCAATCTCGATACTGCTCATCGTATCAATACTTCGTCCATCGACCGTTATGCTTCCAGCATTTGGTTTTATGATATTGTTGATCGTCTTTACCAGTGTGGTCTTTCCTGAGCCGTTCGGGCCAATGATCCCTACAAATTTTCCATTTTCTGCATGGAGGTCCACCTGATTGAGTATCTGACGGTTCCCATATCTTACGATCACACCATTTACTTCAAGCATAGAGGCTTTTCCTCCTTTTTCTTAGGAGATATATAAAGAAAGGAGCACCAAAAAGAGCGGTAACTATGCCTACTGGAAGATCCACTCCTTGCAGGGATCCAATCCTTTCGAGTATTACCTGGAACAACATAATGTCGTTTGACTCCAATACCGTCTGCATCTTGCTGGGAAATGTCCTTGCAAATGTGTCAGAGAGCACCAAAAAAATCGCTCCCATTAATGTCGAGGCAGGCAGGAGGCCTCTGTGATCAGGTCCTATTATGTTGCGCATGATGTGGGGAATGATAAGCCCTACAAATCCTATGATCCCACTAACGGATACTGCTGCAGCGGTAATCAATGCAGATATCACCAGTATTTGCTTTTTCACACTTTCAATATTTACACCCAGGGATTGTGCCTGCTCTTCACCCAGCAACATCACATTCAGGTTCCAGGAGTGCCTATATGATAATAATATACCTGTAAACACTATGACCAGAGTGATCTTTACCTTATCCCAGCTCGCATTCCAGAATCCCCCCATCATCCAGTAAATTATCTGATGAAGAGATTCCGAAAAGAAGAGGAAAAAGGATGTAAGTGCTGATAAGAAGAAACTGATAGCTATACCTGCAAGAAGAAGTGTGTCGACAGGGACCTTTCCACCGACCTTTGATATGTTATATACTACAAATATGGTTATAGTGGCAAAGATAAAAGATATGAGCTGTATCGGTAACAGTAGTGTAAAACCAATAGCTGCACCAAGGGCTGCACCGGAGGACATTCCTATGATGTAAGGGTCTGCCAGTGGGTTCTTCAGAAGACCCTGCATGGAACAACCTGCGGTGGCAAGTGCTGCTCCAACGAGTGCAGCGAGAAGCACACGCGGGAGGCGAATTCCCATAATGATCATTTCCTGACCGTCGGTCCATGTAACATCAGGAGAGATGCTGTTGAACAATGCTGAACCATCAAAAGGGATGCCCATCAGGGATAAGGTCCATGATAGTGTTCCCCTGACCCATTCAAGCAGGCCCATATAAATGATCTTAGCGGTCAGTACCGGTGAAATATTGGTGGTCCCAATTGCGGTGTTGCTGACAACTACGATCAGCAGGATCACTGCCAGTGCAATAATTACGCTTCTTACGGAACCACTATACTTTGGCATGTTTATCCATTCCCCCGTAGATTAATGCTTTAGGATCGTCTGCTTCCCATATATCCAAGGATCATCATGCTGATGGCAAACAATACTCCGAACCCAGGTGTCTTTGCAGTTGCATTTCCGCCATCCTGCGCATGATCCCCCTCTTCAGGACCTTCAGCTGCTGCATCTACTTGCGGCTGGCTTGCGTCATTCAAACTAGTGTAATCCTTCTGCTCCCAGTCATCTCCCATATATAAGTGGAGTACTTCCAAGCCCTCGACTATCCTCGGACCGGACAGTTCGATGGTGTTCGGATCCTTTATAGGGTATACTCTGTCGTTCTTAATAGCAGATACTGTTTGAAGAGCATCGTTGTTCCTTGTGTTGTTCGCGATCTGGTAGGACAATCCTCCCATTCCTGAACAGATTATTATCTGCGGGTCAGCACTGACGACGCTTTCAAGGTTGATGGTAGGCCACCCGTTTGCTTCAATTATGTTCTGTCCTCCGGCCATGGTGATTAGATCACTTGGGTATGTATCTTTTCCAGCTGAATAGATGGGATCATCCCATACTATGTACAGGACCCTTGGTCTTTCTTCATCAGTTATTCCTTTGGTACTGTCTGTGATATCACTGATAGTTTGTCTCATCCCATCTACTATTTCCTGTGCATTGTCCTCATTGTTCGTGATCGTCCCTACAAGGAGTATGCTTTCTATGATCTCGTCCATTGTTTTTGGATTGATCATTACGGTCTGTATATTAAGGTCTTCAAGGCGTATGATCGTGTCCTCTCCATTCGCTTCATCGAGTATGACAAGATCAGGTTCGAGTTGTACGACCGTTTCATAATTAATCGTAGTGTATCTCCCGACTTTAGTCAAGTTGATGGCTTCTGGTGGGTATTTGTCATCTTCTGTACCTCCAACCATCTTGTCTCCGGCACCAACCGTGAATAGTATCTCAGTTATACTTGGCATAAGGGATACGATGCGTCCCGGTTCCTTTTCTATCGTAATTGTGGCACCTGATGAATCAGTGATGGTTATTGGGTACTCCACGGTATTGTTGTCTGATGCCTGGACGTTTGATATAAGCAACAGGATGGAGATGAGCAGGATGATAGGAGTTCTTTTTAACATGGTGCTTTCCTCATTATCAGTTTTGATGAAAACTAATAAAATGTGTCTGTAAAAGCTTTGTGTTAAAGATTATCTATGTTATTCTTAATAATAAGAATTCCGATAAAGATTCTTAGTTGTTTGATAAAGAGATTATCAAAGCAGTAAGAGATTATGACGGTCCAGCAAAGCACATCGTTGATGAATGGCTTAGTTTGAAGCTGTTAGAATGGTATGTTCCATTACCTCCAAACGAAAGAAGCAGTTATGAAATGAAAACATAATTGTTTCTTTTATTCTACCATTTTTTGAAATCGTTTTTTGTCCTGATATAATCATATATTATGTATATTGGTGGCTTGGCATCCTCCGCTTCTACCTGCCGTACTCCCAACATCCCTACAATGATGGAAACAATACAAACCTCTAGCTTATGTCATGGATAGACTTACACCATACATTTGGCATATTATAGTAGTGTTGATTTGTTTCCAGTTCTTGTTTTCGATTGATAAATATTATGTAAAAATGTATATTATTATATGTCAAAAGCGAATTTTATTACACCGTTTTATACAAAAATCCTATTATGATTTATTGCATAATACCAACCATAACGAGAAGTTATCAGACACAACCCAGATATTGATGGCAAAGTTAGGTTGAAAAGCAGGAAAATCCCCAACCACTGATAAGGCCCTCTTCTGCTTCATTATCATAAACGATTGTCAATTTCAGCTTTTCCACTTCCTATTGAATCTGTTTCTAAGATAATAATCGGGATATAGTGCGAACAATGAACTATGTGCAACTAATTCTATCTTTAAGCGCTATAGTTGTCACTGGTGCATCCGAATGTTGGGTAAAAAGGGCATCATGACCAATACACAATCCAAGTATGATATAAGTCGGTCTTTTATTTCCTCATTTGAATATATCATGTAAGCTTTTCCCTGACATTTTCCCAGAGATCTTTGACCTTGTTCGAAAACTCACCATCAGAATACTCGATAACAGTCATCTCTTGAATCATAGCTTTGGTTGGTGTATCGTCATAAGGCAGTTTACCCACAACCTCAATTCCACGGTCTTTGCAATATTCCTCGATAATAAGGGAATTCTTCTCGTTTATATCGTATTTATTTATACAAACCACAGCCGGGATATTGAAATGATCTGCCACATCCAGTATTCGCTCAAGATCATGAATGCCAGATACACTCGGTTCAGTAACAACCAGAACCATATCGACACCAGCAATAGAAGCAATTACAGAGCACCCGGTTCCTGGAGGCCCATCTATGATGATCAGATCTCTATCATATTTTTCTGCAAGCTTTCTGGCATTGTCCCTAACAACTGCGACTAACAGTCCACTTGCCTCCTCTGCAATACCAAGCCTTGCATGTGCCATTGGCCCGAATCTTGTTTCGGAATTGTAGGCATCTCCTGCTTTTCTCTCAATCATACTGATTGCCCCTTCCGGACAGGCATATGCACAGACACCACAACCCTCGCATCCGTAAATATCAATCCTGATATCATTGGTTATGGCATCGAACCTACAGGCATCCTTGCAAATACCACATTTGATGCAGAGCGTTTCATCAATAGATGCGACTTTTAACCCGCTAACATCGATGGTCTCAATTATTTCAGGCTGCAATATAAGATGCATGTCCGCAGCATCAACATCACAGTCAGCAATCACAGCATTTTCTGCAAGCGAGACTAATGCCGCTGCAATAGTCGTCTTGCCGGTGCCACCTTTTCCACTTATTACCGTAAGCTCTTTCATATCCCTGCCTCTATGAGTTAAATCTGTGCCTGTATCTTATCTAATAGCTGTACAAATTTTACCTTCCACTCTGGTATCCTGTTAACAAAAGGGATTCCTTCAGAATACAACCGCGCAATCTTTCGGTCATGTGGTATCTTCATAAGAACGGGAATTCTCTCCGTATCGCAGTATTTCTCCACCCTATCATCACCGATGTCGCAGCGATTGATTATTATGCCAAAGGGTATTTCCAGTTTCCTTAAAACATCAAGAGCAAGCAGCAGATCGTGGAATCCAAAAGGCGTTGATTCGGTAACAAGAATGCAGTAATCCGCACCTTGGACAGAGCTAATAACCGGACACGCTGTGCCAGGTGGCGCATCGAATATTGCAGTTTTGCTTTCATCGACATGTTTCTTCAAAGCTTTGATAACAGGAGATGACATCGCTTCTCCGATATTTAACACGCCGCGATAGAACTCTATGTTCCCACCTTTGGATTTTTCAATTATTCCAATGCTTCTGTTCTCATAAACGATTGCGTCTTTTGGACAGACCATGGCACATCCACCACATCCATGACAGAGTGCAGGGAATACAAGTACATCTTCTGGCAGTACAGCGATTGCATTGAACTGGCAAAACTCAGAGCACTTGCCGCAGAAATCACATTTGGTCTTGTCCACGACAGGTGTTAAAATATTTATATCTTCAACCTTCTCAAGGTTAAATCCCAAAAATAAATGACAGTTAGGCTCCTCCACATCACAATCAAATAGCTGCACATTTTCAATTGAAAGGGCAAAATTAACAGCTACCGTTGTTTTCCCAGTCCCACCTTTCCCGCTTGCGATTGCAATTTTCATATACTTAACCCTCAATTTTTTTTGGTTGATTTACTCTGTAGGTGATATGAGTGTACTCAACTCTGAAATCTTCCCCACAACCTTTTCAACATCTTCCACTGCCTCCGGCATTTGGAGCATCTTCACAAAACTATCGCGAAGCGTGTGGAACGGTCCCTCGCCAATTTCGCCCACGATTACGACATTGACACCCCGACTTTTCAGAAACTCTGCAGTCTTCACACCCCTTTTCTTATCCAACCCAGCAGCAGGGTTCTCGCTGACATCCCAGTTTTTTATTTTATCATCTTCAAACTCTATAATGATATAATACGGTGCTTTGCCAAAATGTCGGGAGATCTTTGAGTGTAAACCTTCTTGCATTAGAACAGGAACTGCAACCTTCATTACTGCCATCTTTCCAGGCTTTGCATTGATAACTAAATGTTCCAGATTCTTGACCTCATTTTTCACCGTCTTTTCTATTTCCTCGGAAAGCATCTCCACTCTTTTAAGATTGGTATCGCCTTCTATTTCAACTGCAATTTCCCCGAATACAACCAGACCGGACTTTCGAAGTCTGATATCCTCGACCATCTTCACGCCTTGAATACTGCCCACATTGTGCCTGATCCTTGTAATTGAATTCTTATCCAGCCATGCATCCATCAGTGTTAGTGCAGAGTTTCTAGCAATACCAATTCCGAGCTTGAATATCATAAGAGAGATGACCAGCACCCCGACACCATCGAACCACGGTAGGCCTAAAATTGAACCCGCAATTGCAACAACAACGACTAAAGAACTAAAAACATCTGTGTAGGAATGCATTGCATCAGCAATCAGGGCCTGCGAATCTATTTGTCTGCCGATTCGAAGTTTGTATTGAGATAGAGTATACATTGCCATTACCGAAAAAATGGCTGTTCCAAACGCGATTCCCTGCAGTACTATTTCAACAGGATTTGTGATGCTTACCAGTGCACCGCGCACAAGTTCGACCCCAGAGAAGAGGATTACAATGGAAACGAAAAGTGAAACTAAGTTCTCTGCTTTGTAATACCCGTACGGAAACTCTTCTCCTGCACCTTTCAGACTTAACTTAAGCCCAACCCATACGGCAAGTGATGTGAAAATATCCAATGATGTGTGAACAGCATCAGCAATCAGGGCAGGACTTCCAGAATAAAAACCAACAGTACCTTTTAGAGTTGCAAGAAAAACTAACGTAAGAGTAGAGTTCTTTGAAGCATTAGCTCCCAACATTAATTTTTCCTGTAGAGCCATTCTTTCACATCACTCTTTAAAAGGAAGAAAGGGACATATTCCTTCTTGAATTCTTGAGTTTTACAATTAATCACCAAATAGTTCTTGATAAATTTACCTTCGCTTACTAACTTAAATTTCACCCTATGTACTTGTATTTTGATTAGGTTATCATCTTTAATGATGATACTGGCATACATTCTCGCTTGTAGCTCTGACAAGCTTTCTGGATTCCACGCCTGAATAGTATCCTGAACAATTCACTGCGTACCGATTACACTTTTATTCCAAAGTCTTCAAACTATCTGCACTTCCCTACGACAGAAACTCTGGAGGCAGTCAAACACAAATCATATGCTGGCCTGTATTTGGAATCGATTCTACTTCTTTGTTTCAACATCCACCAGTGTGTAGGTTGGAGCTCTGCCAAAATGCTGAACAACGAAGTCTTCTAAAACATTTTGTCTCATTATAGGAATATTTATTTTTATCAAATAACAGATTTAATTGATTGAAATTTTGTAGACATTAATATTTTTTATCTGCAACTACCCCTACCCCTTCCTCGGCCTCTGCCATACCCCATTCCTCCACCTCTGCTCATACCAGCATAGGCAGGTTCAGTTGGGCCAGTGGTTGCTTGCAATTCACCTTTATTGTACTGTTCGATTGCATTTGCAACCGAACCACTAATTCCTGTTACTACTTTGATACCAGCAGCAGAGAGGATTGGCAATGCATTGGGACCAATGTCTCCTGTTAGCAATACATCAATACCTTTGTTCGCTATAGCCTGTGCCGCCTGTACTCCTGCACCACCTGGTGCTGAAATGCTCAGATTCTTATGAGCTTCGAATTCCATTGTCTCAGAATCAACGATGACAAAATACTGGCATCTTCCAAAACGCGGATCAACGACAGCATCTAAACTTCCAGCAGTAGCTGTTACACATATTTTCACATATTTACCCCCAATGTATTATTCAGGTAGTTTTTGTTATAGTTTTTGATTGCCACTTACCATTGTATTGAATTTTTGTTGTCATTTATAGAGGGACACTACAGAGCTGAAGTCTCCTAACAATATAATGGGGAAACATTTAATTGGAACATTTATCAACTCTAATTGGGGTGCGAGATGGAAAAGATAAGAAAAAGGGACGGTAGAATCGTAGCATTTGACTCTGCAAAGATTACTTTAGCAATACAGAAGGCCATTTTGGCGGTAAGGGAAAAGAACGGCGACCTGACCAGTAAAATATCCTGCCAGGTGGTGGAGGCTCTTGAAGATAAGTTCAAAGACAGGATTCCTGGTGTAGAAGATGTACAGGATATAGTTGAAGAGATTATAATCAGGAATAGATACGCCAAGGTGGCCAAAGCCTACATTCTGTATCGCCAGAAAAGGACAGATGTGAGGGAAGCAAAGAAGCTTTTGGGAGTGGAAAAAGATGAGCTCAAGCTTAGTATCGATGCTATTAGGGTACTGGAGAGAAAATCTCTGCTGAAGGACGAGGAAGGCAACATCATAGAGACCCCTGCCGGGATGGTCAAGAGGATGGCCAAGGCTGTAGCCTCAGTTGATAAAAGATACGGAGGGGATGTGAAAAAGACAGAAGAGGAGTTCTACAGGATGATGGCAGGTCTGGAGTTCCTGCCCAACACTCCAACACTGATGAACGCTGGTACGGACCTAGGGCAGCTGAGTTCGTGTTTCGTGTTACCTGTGGAGGATTCCTTGAAGAGCATCTTTGGGGCTTTGACTAACATGAGCCTGATACACCAATCAGGGGGTGGAACTGGCTTTTCTTTTTCGAGATTAAGGCCCCGGGGGGACATAGTAATGTCTACCAAGGGCGTGACCTCGGGGCCGGTGTCCTTTATGAGAATCTTTGACCAGGCTACTGAAGTGATAAAGCAGGGTGGGAAGAGGAGGGGGGCCAACATGGGCATCCTGAGGGTTGATCATCCTGACATAATCGAATTCATAATTTCTAAGGGTAATGAGGGTTTCTTGGACAACTTCAATATCTCCGTGGGCATTACAGATGAATTCATGAAAGCGGTTGAAGAGGACAGGGAATATAACCTCATAAACCCTAGGACGGGAAAATCCACAGGAAAGCTGAGGGCTAGGGATGTTTTTGACCTGATAGTGACCATGTCCTGGCGGACTGGAGATCCGGGGATGGTCTTTTTGGATGAGATCAACCGGAAGCATCCCATAGCACATGTCGGCATCATTGAAAGTACCAATCCATGCGGTGAGATACCCCTCCTTCCATACGAATCCTGCAACCTCGGGTCTATCAATCTGTCCAAGATGGTAAGGGACGGTGAGATTGACTGGGAGAAGCTAAGGAAGACCACGAGGTTGTGTGTGCATTTCCTGGACAATGTGATTGATGCCAATAGGTATCCCTTGAAAGAGATTGACAGGATCACAAAAAATAATCGTAAGATTGGCCTGTGTGTGATGGGTCTTGCTGAGATGTGCGCCATACTTGCAATACCCTACGATTCGGAGGAAGCCATAAAGACCGCCGAAAAATTAATGAAGTTCATCAGGGACGAATCGGTGAAGAAATCAGTGGAACTTGGTGAGAAGAGGGGATCATTTCCGAACTTCAAGAGTAGCATGTGGGCGAATGATTACAAGGCCATGAGAAATGCTACTGTAAATACCGTAGCTCCCACTGGGACCATAAGCATAATTGCCAATACGAGTTCCGGTATAGAACCCATCTTTGCCCTATCCTTTGTAAGAAATGTCATGGGGACGCAGTTGCTGGAAGTAAACCCGGTGTTCGAGAAAATCGCAAAGGAGAGGGGATTCTACAGCACTGACCTCCTGATAGAAATATCCAAGACAGGGTCTATTAAGAACATCCCGAAGATACCCGAGGACATTAAGCGTGTATTTGTCACATCTTTGGACATTGCCCCGGAATGGCATGTCAGGATGCAGGCGGCTTTCCAGAAGTATGTGGACAATGCTGTTGCCAAAACAGTTAATCTGCCAGCCAACGCTACCCTAGAAGACGTCAGAAAAATCTATGTGATGGCTTATAAGCTGAAGTGCAAGGGAATCACTGTCTACCGCTACGGGAGCAAGACCAAGCAGGTTTTAGTGATAGCTGGTTTAAGAAAAGATAAGGAGGAGGGAATTGTGGCGGATTCAGAATTTTCTGGAGATTGTATTACCGGGGAGTGTCCCCTCAGAGGTGTTTAAGTGGGTAAAGGCATGGTATATCTCTACACAGGGGAAGGTGAGGGGAAGTCCACAAGCGCCTTTGGATTGGCTCTTAGGGCGGTGGGCCACGGGTACAAGGTCATAATTATCCAGTTCATGAAAGATAGAAAATACATAGGGGAGTACAAGATAAAGGATAGATTGTCACCAGAGTATGAGATTTACCAGTTCGGGAGGAAGGAGTTCATAAACCTCAAGAATCCTGAGCCTGAGGACTATAAGCTGGCTGCAGAGGCCTTGGAATTTGCAAAGAAAGCTATCCAGACGGGACCTAGGCTCTTGATACTGGACGAGATAAACCTTGCGGCCCACTTTGGAATTCTGAAGACTGAAGACGTTCTCAAACTGTTGGAGGATATCCCGGAGGAAACTACACTAGTCCTGACAGGAAGAAGGGCTCCCAAGGAACTGATAGAAAGGGCAGACCTTGTAACGGAAATGAGGTTTCTGAAGCATCCTTACAAAAAAAACATTCCGGCAAGGGAAGGTGTTGAATATTAACCACCAAAATTCACATTTCCTCCGTGTGCATAAATCGTGAGAAGATATCGATGTGGGAACTGCAAAAAGTGTTGATATCATAGATATTTCGCAGATAAAAATATGTAAATCATAATGGCAAACAAAATTATTTTGCACTATTACTATACTTTGTAGAGGATTCCGATAAACCTATCCAACAGAAGCAAAATCTATAACATATTAGAATAATTTTGTATTATGTCTTTAACGAACTTTGCTTTTAAAGAAGAGTACAAGCGCCTTGTAAATCTCGGTGACAAGCTCTCTGAGATCAAATCTCTCATAGATTGGAAACCATTTCGTCCAATTATAGCAGAAATGTATAACAACAAAACAGAGTTAGGTGGCAGACCAAACCTTGATGAAATAGTCATGCTCAAGATGTTAGTATTACAACAATGGCATGGCTTATCTGATCCTGAACTTGAAAGATAAGCTACTGACAGAATTTCCTTTAGGAAATTCCTTGGTCATGTGAAATCAGAGATTTAACAGGAGTTGCAGATTTTCAATCTGCAACAATTTCCTGCAAAGATTCCTGACAGCACTACTGTTTGGGCATTTCGGGAACGGATTTCTCAAGCAGGAAAAGAGGATGTAATTTGGAACGTATGTTAACTATCTTGGGCATATTTTTGTTAGATCTTGGCATATTGAGGTCTTTTTTCTACAATAGCATCAAGAGGAGTTGTGAATTTATCTGCAATGTTCCAATCTTTTCAAGTGTAAATAAAAGAACATAAGAACTTAATTTGAATTGAGTTAACTAACTGCACGGTAATATTTTTCATTCTGCGCTGTTATCTCTACAATTTTCTTTTTTTCGAGCAACTCTTCGATAATAGCTGCAAGATCTTTTGTATCGATTCCAAGCGCTGAACTGATTTGGCTTGCAGTGGAAGGTCTTCTAAGTATCAGGCCATAAACATCCTCTTTCAAATCCCCATGTTTGACATCAATGCTTTTTCTTCGAAGTCCTTTTAAAACAAGCCTGACCTTCTCTCTACCTAACGCATCATCGAATTTTTGTGCCATCTCTGTAAGCTTTTGTTCTGAAACCGGAATGATAAAATCCTCTGCTGGAGGCCTGCTCAAAGTATGAACCTGAATTTCATCAGGATCGATGACTTTCAATGCTTTGATCAATCCATTTATAGCATGGTCGCTGATATTGGTCGGGTATTTCTTTTTGGAATCCACAAAAAGGATTTCTATCGCAAGTCTTGGACCTAAATTATTCAGTTCTTTCAGTCCCTGAATAATATCCTCAAGTTCTATTCCTAATGCTGGACGGTTGATAGACCTGAATATCTTTTCATCCCCAGCTTCCAGAGTCGCAACTACAAGATCAGCTTCTGTTAGATTATCCCTCACATCCTTTCTATTGACAAGAGATGAATTGGTGATAACACAAACCGGAACATCACTGAGCTTTTTTACCTCGCGTATCATCTCACCTAGTCTAAGGTTCAATGTAGGTTCTCCGGTGCCTGAAAAAGTGATGTAGTCAATCTGGCTTACTTTTTTTAGATAACTTTTCAATCCCTGCACAACATCTTCTGTCGAGACCCCGCAAATATCCTCAGGCCTTTGTACTTTATTCTTTGTACACCCCAGCTGACAATACACACAATCAAAATTGCAGGTCTTTTCAGGACCAATGATGTCGATTCCAAGTGAGCGCCCAAGCCTTCTTGAAAGGACTGGGCCATAGATCATTTTCGGCTTCATGATGTTGATTCCTTGGTGTTAGATGAGTATTAATTTTCTTTTTTCCTTTTTTACATCTTTAGAATTTTACTAACGATTCTCTCAAAAGTCTTCTTTGCAGGTGAATCGCTCTCCTCAAAAGCCAGCGGTCTACCGCTATCACTCCCTTCTCGAATGCTCTGCTCCAGCGGAATCTCTCCCAGAAACGGAACCCCTTCCTCCCTAACTAAATCTTCGCCCCCTCCCTGACCAAAGATATACGCTTTTTCGCCACATTTTCGGCAAATAAAATAGGACATATTTTCAATAACACCCAGTATTTTAAGGTTTGTCTTCTTTGCCATCCTCAGGGCTCTGCATGCAACTTTTGAAGAAACATCCTGAGGTGTTGTGACGATAATCATACTCATATTGGGAAGGAGCATTCCCGAAGTGATCGCAACATCTCCCGTGCCTGGAGGTAGGTCGATTATCAGATAGTCAAGGTCTCCCCACAAAGTTTGGGTCAAAATCTGTTTGATTGCTTTATGAATCATCGGACCCCGCCAGATAACCGGCTGATTTTCCTTGACGAAAAACCCCATTGACATCACTTTTATTCCATGTTTTTCAAGAGGCAGGATCTGATCCTCAGCAATTGCTTTAGGCTGTCCGGTGATGCCCAGCATTTTTGGGATGGTGAACCCATAGACATCAGCATCGAAAATACCCACCTTAAAACCCTTTCTGGCAATAGCTGCAGCTATATTTACCGCTACCGTGGATTTTCCAACTCCTCCTTTCCCACTGGCGACAGCGATAAACTTAGCAGATGATTTTATATGTATCTTAACTTCTTCTTTTGATGATGTATTATGCCTTTTCTTATTCTCTGGAATTCCCTCTGCCATTCCAATTCTCCCTTTAAATTGTATCAAGTACAGCTCCTGCAAAGTATTAGCACTTCATGAGTTGCGTCCTGTTGTGATATTATTCGAGACCACAGCATCTTTGTTAACATAGATATCCCATATTTCTTCAACTCTTTTTGGATTATCCTTAAGAGTTTGCATTCTCAGCCGTTAGCCTAGAAACTATTACAGATTTGGACATACCAACTTCCAATTTCCCCTTTTATCTCAATCTTATTTTCTTAGATAAATAAGTTTGTTACATGATATCAACTTAAAATATACAGGCTTAGAGCCATTACTGCCATCCCTGAAAGTAAACCCGAAAGCATCAAATGCTCATCCCCATATTTTATGGCAATGGGTAATAGTTCATCAAAACATATGAAAACCATAATTCCACCAACAAAGGCAAGAATTATGTCCAGCAGGGTTGCAGTTAAGAATTGAAAGATCAAAAAATAGCCAAAAGCTGCCCCAACAGGCTCAAATAGTCCCGATATGAAAGAGTAAGCAAAAGCTTTTTTCCTATCTTGGGTGGCATAATAGATAGGCACTGAAACTGCGATCCCTTCTGGGATATTATGGATTGCTATGGCAACAGCTACTGACATGCCAAGGTATGGAGAACTCAAGGATGTTGCCATTACTGCCATACCTTCTGGAAAATTGTGCATAGCAATCCCGATTGCTGTAAATATACCTGCTTTTTGGAGTCTCTTCTGACGGCTGTCAGGTAAAGTATCTAAATGAACATGCTGAATTGTACGATCCAAGAAATAGATCACAACCATTCCAAGGAAAAAGGCAATATTCGCCACGAGAAACCCCACATTTTCTATGGAAGTTGATAAAAGTTCTACAAATGATATGTATAACATTGCACCTGCTGCAAATCCAAGTAGAATAGATAAGTATGTCAATTTTGGGTTTGGAATAAAGAAGGCTATCAGACTTCCTATACCCGTTGAAAGACCTGCGAATGTTGTAAGGATAAAAGCAACAGTTACATTTTCCATGTTGTTTCACCTTATAATGCAATTATGTTGTGTGCTCGGCTGCCAATACCTTTTACCAACGAAAATGGTGTAGACACTGCAGACATAACAAAAATCATGGCCTGAGACTACATTAAACAACACGAGAGCCATGTCCTGCCACCGATAAAAATTGTCTTTTGAACCATTGCATAAACTCCGATGATGCAGCAGGTGATATTGGCAAGTATCCCAGCAATTGTGACATTTCTTACAAATTCATACTGTAATAGCTCCATCATGCAAAAACCCTTCAATGTTTTTTCAAAAGCCTATGTGGAATACCGTGAGCAAGCAAATCTATCGGGTATTGATAAGCAGCTTCCAGATCCTCTGGAAGTAATTCTTTTGAGCCGTGGTAATACAACTTACGGTTTAAACAGGCAATCTTATCAACATGGACAGAAACGGCACTGATATCATGTGATATTATAACAATAGCCATTTTTTCTTTGAGTTTTTCTAACAATTCATAGAATTCTTCTTGCCTTACAATATCTACACCTGCTGCAGGTTCATCCAGCAGAAGTAATTTAGGGTCAGTCGCTAGCGCCCTGGCTATGAAAACCCTCTGCCGTTGTCCACCTGATAAACTCCCAATCTGCCGATCCTTATAATCGAACATGTCCACTATTTTAAGAGCATCAAGAGCCTTTTCTTTGTCGTCCTCGCCATATTTTTTTAGCAATCCGATGTGACTTAGGCGACCCATCAACACAACTTCCCAAACACTTATCGGAAAATTCAGGTCGATAAGGCTGTATTGAGGAACATATCCAATAAACTTCCTTGCTTTTTGAGGAGTTTCTCCAAAAACTGTAACATTTCCTCTGCTAGGCTTTATCAATCCTAAAATAACCTTAAGCAGAGTACTTTTCCCTCCTCCATTAGGTCCTATGATAGCAAGAAAATCGTGCTCTTTTACAACAAGATTTACCTCTTCAAGTATTGGTATGCCATCATAATGGACCCAAACGTCCTTAAAAACAATAACTTCACCATTCATATTCATACCAAAGTTGAACAAATGCGTTTGAAACTTGAATTAGATTATTATATCTTCTGTCAGAAGCTCTATCGGTGCAACATAACTTCCAATCTCTTTTGCTATATCTCTGCACTTTTATGATTGAATCGAGACAGACAAAATAACCTGATGTTCTTTTCTTTAGCAGCTTCAATCAATAGACTACAATATGTATACCTATCATTTATTCCCTTAAGCATCCTCCGATCTTTGACCGAAAAATAGATTGGATAAACCAATCTATTATTTAGCTTCTTTAGATAGTTCTTTCAACCTTTCCTTCACATCTTTTAGCTCGTCTCCCAAGGATTCGAGCATTTCTTCAAGATGGACAATTTCCTCTTCCCTAGAAGGCTCTGTATAAGGAACTTCATAAGGAATATATGGTTCAGGCATATAGTAGGATACTGGATGTGGATACCATCTGCACCATAAACCTCTGCCACGCCCCATTCCTCGCCCTCTTCCTCTACCCATTCCAAAGTAAGTAGGCATAGTCGGAACAGTAGTTGGTTTCAGTGCACCTTTTTTGTATTGATCAATTACATTTTTAACCGTACCGCTAATTCCGGTTACCACTTTGATACCAGCAGCAGAGAGGATTGGTAATGCATTGGGACCAATGTCTCCTGTTAGCAATACATCAATACCTTTGTTCGCTATAGCCTGTGCCGCCTGTATCCCTGCACCACCTGGTGCTGAAACAGCCGGGTTTTCAAGTGCTTCGAATTCCATTGTCTCAGAATCGACAATAACAAAATACCGGCATCTCCCAAAGAACGGATCCACAGAAGCATCTAAACTCCTGTCTGTAGCTGTTACACATATTTTCACTGATTTTCCCCCAATATATTGTTAAAATGCTTTGTAAAAGTTTAAAATTGAAACTTTGGTATTCAACAAGACCGCAAAGTATTGCAGATTAATTTGAAATACCGTGTTTCCTTTCTATAGCCCCATATAATGTTAATAGCTTTATTATAAGAAGTTTCTGTTACGTTAGAATACCATCTCTATTTTCAAAAACATTCGATTCCAATGATATAAAGCCAACATGTAAATTGGTGATGCTCAGCTAAGCTTGTCAGAAGATGGAACAATTGGTGAGAGAGCAATTTGTGTGGCAAATGAATTGCTTGAAGCTCTTTCCTATGCTGATATTAAAGAAGAGGACTTGTATAAAATCATAGAAGGTCCTCACCGGGTTAACAAAATTTAGTGAAATAATTTCCGTTGTGAACTATAATTGGATATTATATTCTCATCCCGCTCGACACTTTTTTAGTCTCGTCCTGAGTAGTAATAGTGATAATTAACCGCTAGGTATCGGGGAGACAAAATGAAATCCGTTGAAATAGAGGACGAAACGTGGCATTGGCTGATGGATCACAAGACCGCAGAACACCAGACAATATCGGATATGATTCGGATGCTAATAGATGAATATGTAAGCGAGAGAGAGGAATTAGTTTATAAAACATAAGAGTAAGGGCTCTGTAGAAATCCTACTATTTATTCTCTTTTTCTATTAAATTTTAATTTAAATTATGGAAAAAAGAAGAAAAGTAAGACATTCTGATTAAATCATATAATATAAAAAGATAGAATTCATAGAATCTACAAAAACGATAGCAATAGAAAAGACCACTTTTGATCAAATGTCTGTGGAAAGTATCATATAATACAACGATACCAAATAACATGTTTCATCTAAATCCATTCATAATCTCTACTATTAGTTGATCATTCCAGGATGCTTAGACACATGTTTGCAATCCAAGTAAAAAATATTAAAAAGACATTTGAAAATATCATTGCTGTTGATAATGTCAATTTTAATGTTGAAAAAGGAGAAATTTTCGGTTTCTTAGGACCTAACGGAGCTGGAAAAACCACTGTCATACGGCTACTTACAGGAATATTGATGCCAGATTTCGGCAATGTATTTATTGAAGGGATTGATCTGGTAAAGAATCCGATCAAGGCAAAGATGATGATGGGTGTGATACCTGAAATTGGAAATGTCTATGCGGATTTAACGGCTAAACAGAATCTGTATCTGGCAGGTAAGTACTATGGCTTGTCAAAAAATACACTTGAAGAAAAGTCTGAGGAACTTCTTTCAACTCTTGGAATTTATGAGAGGAGAAACGATCCTGTTAGAACCTTTTCAAAAGGGATGAAACAACGAGTTAGCATCGCATGTGCAATAATTCATGATCCACATATACTTTTCTTGGATGAACCTACAGAAGGATTAGATGTTCAAAGTCGAAGACTGGTAATTGAAACAATAAAACATCTGAATGGAAAAGGGAGCACTATCTTTCTAACAACCCATAATATTGAAGAAGCAAATAAATTATGTCAGAGGGTCTGTATCATTAATAAAGGAAAGATTGTAGCCATAGATAAACCTGAGATATTAAAAAGTACCTTTGAAAAGACCAAATCCATCGAGATTTCCTTTGATCAAAAAATAAATAGAAATTTGTTCGTGTCCGATTTCATATCTAAGATCGATCTTTATGGGGATAAATGGCGATTATACACAAAAGATCTGGATAAAACAATCAAACATGTTGTAACTTTGGCGCAAAAGAACGACTTAAAAATAATCTCCATGAAGACATATGGGCCGAGTCTTGAAGAAGTGTTTGTCAGACTCACTGAGGTGGATAGATGAATTATTCTGTTTTTATACGAGGTGTCGTAGTCACTACTGAAAAAAACATCAAAATATATTATAATAAAGCTCCAGTAATAATATTTGGTTTATTGTTTCCTCTTTTTCTATTCTTTGCTTTTTATATAGGGAGGAAAATCGACATGTCTATCTTCTTCCCTGGATTTCTTGCTATGGTTTTGTTTTTTGCTGCTTCATCCGTAGGGCCGCTGATCACTCCATGGGAAAAGCAAGCAGGAACTTATGAAAGGTTATTATCTTATCCAGTAAGCATCAATACTATTATTTTGGGAGATGTTGTTGCTGGCTCAATCTTTGGATTGATTATTACCTCCATAGCTATAGTAGTCAGCGCGATTTTCCTGAATATTGTGATTACCAGTATTACATTATTATTGATTGCTATAATTTTAGGAACTCTGTGTTTTGCATCATTCGGTGTTCTTTTGGGATCTCCATCTGCTCATTCGCCTTCTCACATAATGATGTTTTCTAGTTTGGTGCGTTTTCCATTAATTTTTATTAGTGGTATTTTCATTCCTCTACCGGAGCTATCAGGATCCGGAAAGCTTTTATCATACATTTCTCCCCTTACATATCTTGTAGATATATTTCATGCAAGCTTAAATGGAACATCGTTTTTCCCTTTGACAATTGATTTACTAGTTTTAATCGTCTTTACTTGTAGTTTCTTGCTTATAGCAAGCTTATTCCACAAAAGGAATATGAGAAAAGGAATATGAGAAAAGAGATTCACCAAACAATGATCTCCAAAAAGTTACCATGCCTATCATAACACGAAAATTAATCCATTACGTCTTGATTCTCATTGGAAATGGGAATTCTACAGAGCCAAAAAAGCGTTAAACCATGAGTTACAAATTTTACAATCACGGATAAAGTAGACATCTTCTTTTTTTACATTCCTTGTTTAGATGTCAGATATTGAAGATTAACAATTGTACTATAAAAGGACAGATATAGGGGGGACTTATGAAAGTATTATCAATTGATGCGGATAGCAAAATCCCAAATTTAACTTTAATGAAATTCAACAGTTCACTAATATTTAACTCCTTCTATAATAATCCTAAAAGCAATTAAAATATTCCGATATCAGCTTATTTACATTAATTCTCGGAAATAGATATATTTAATCGGAAATCGATGCTTAACTCTATCGTTACTCCAGTGATCTTGCTTTCTCGACAAAGGCCATGACAGTTAGTACAAAAGTGGCATGTGCCCAGGTGAGAGGACTCACGCTTAAAGGACTCCCATCAAATGGATTCAGCTGTTCTGCCAACATCCCGGTCTCTGTAGCCCTCTCTGTGGTCCACAGTATTATCTCCCTTGCTTTTTGCAGGTCGTCGATGCTCTTTGCCATCTGTATATGCCATTCTGCTACCCATAAGGTACATATGAACCAGGGATTGCCTGGAATGATCTCCGGATCGTATTGTGCAACTTCTTGATATTTATCCTTATAGAAGCGAGCGATGCCTCCTACCTCAGTCTTCACTGACAGTATGCTTTCTATACATTTCATAGTGCTAACTACTCTGTCATCGTCGGGAGGGAGTACCCCGAACTGAGATACGGCGTAGAGACTGGCATCTACGGTTTCATCCCTCGGATTGATGCTTCGCAGGAACCTCTCCAGTACCTCATCATAGAGGTGATCCTCGATCCCCTTTTTTATCTCCATGGCAGCCTTGTTGTAGCTTTCTGCGAGATCAGTATCTCCATACATTGTTGCGAACTTGGCAGCACATATGAGGCCCGCATACACTGTTGAACATGTATAGCTGTGAACCGCTCTTTTCTCCTCCCACAGATTATAACTGGGTTTTGGGAGTCCGGTAGAAGGATCCCTGTACTTGATCATGAACTCGGCGGCCGGTATTATCAGTGAGTGATAGGCCGGATCGATGTTCTCTATGGATCTTGTCATTTTATAATGGTTCCACAAAGCAACGATAATAAGCGCTGTACTATCTTCCTGTATCGGAAGTTGTATGTTTCCCTCAGGTGTTAGCCAAGGCATCCAACCACTTGCAAGGGTACCTGTGGGATTATATTTTTGCAGGAAGTATCCGTGTTCATGAAGAAGTCCTGAGCTGAATTCAAAGAATCTTTGCACAGTCCCGGAATAACGTGTTATATCCAGTGCCATGGCGATATATGCACTATCTCGTGGCCACATATAACTGTATGAATCCATGTTGAACCTTTCAAGGATATCACTGTCATTGGCAGCTATTATCGCGCCACCGTTATCGATCTGTGACCTCATAATGAGCAGACTGTGTTTGAATAGGTCTCCTACTTTTGTTGGAAGATCAAAAAAATCGTACTTTTCCTTGTTCACCCATGAATAAGAGTGTTGTCCTGCATCATTCATGATCTTTTCAGGTGTTGCATCAAGGACAAGCTCGTTTAGCCTCTTGACCTCAATGAAAGTTTTTCCTACTGCGATCCAGTAATATAGTATTTTTGTTTCTCCCGCTGCCAGATGCTGGGAGAAACGTATTGAACTCTTCACTGCCCCCACCTGTATGGAGTTCATGTTAAGCTCTCCAGACTTAATAGCACCAGATTCATCCGTCCCTTTTTGACCTACTTCATACTGGTCAAAGTATGGTGAACCACTGATAAGGAAGTAGCGTGAGCCCTTGTAATGTATTATGGACTGCAATGCAGGGTCATAGATAGCCGTATCGCCATTCGGGTTCTCGTAAAGGGCAATATCATGGCTGAAAAGTAGCTTCATGTCCACATCTATGGTGTCGGTATTGGTTATTGCTATCTTTCGAATGAATATGTTCTCATGGGGGTGTACACATTCGTTGAGCCTCAACTCAACTTCAAGACGATTATTGCGATAGTGGCTATCAGTTACCAACCGATCATTTTGGTAACCAAGTTTGTGATCCCAATCATCCCCGATCAGAGAAACCATACCAAGATTTTTCCCATCCACTTCTACCCCTATTCTACAATGTCGCCCATTCACATGGTTCTCATTTCCTACATGGGGGAAGTACATGTCCCGGATACTTGCATTCATATCAAGATTCACTAGCAGTGATCCGTTTCCAACAACGAGTGGTTTAGGCATTTGAGCGTCACCTTTAATTTAGATTCTTACGTAAAAATATGTATCATGAACTAAAGTAGTTTCCTGCTTGATTGGAAATGAAAAATATCGCCATTAAATTATTGGGGTTCTAATTTAAATGGAAAAGATATTCAAGTAGTTGTGACATTATAATGGAATGAAATGTGGGGGTATGGGTACGGTTTTCAGTCTAAAAAAGACCGACTCTGGTGCGAACATAGGTATCCTTTCTTATGAGTATCCGCCAAATTTTTTTGGTGGAGTGGGTATCCATGTAGGTGAGTTAACCAGAAGTCTTGCAATCGGAAATGATCGGGTACATGTGTTTACACCGAATGTACAGGAATCGAACGAACAGTTGGTCCGAAATGTATGGGTATATGGATCACCAGAACTTCATTATCAGGCATCGAACGATTTTAGTGCGGTATATAAAAAGATACTGACCAACATCAATGTGGCTGCGATGGTGAAGAAACAGTTTTTAAATGGCAGTCTGGATCTGTTACACTCGCATGGGGGTTTGATCCAGTTAGCTGCTACCTTATCAAAGCAGAGTACACAGTTGCCATTGGTGATGACAGCTCACAGCATAGATGTCAATAGAACGAAGCCAGATGGGCTGAGCGTCATGATGGAGAAAAATGTGGTGGGCATGGTGGACAGGTTCATTGCAGTATCAAAGTCCATACAAGAAGAACTGGAGCAAACATTTGAGATCGAACCTGATATGATCACGATCATTCCAAACGGTGTGGATACTGAAATATTCAAACTCCAGAATGCGGACGACATCAAAATGAAATACAAACTTGATGACCGATTCGTTGTGCTGTTTGTTGGAAGGAATGACCCGCAAAAGGGTGTGAGGTATCTGGTTGATGCCGTTCGAAGACTTCAGAGATACATTCCAGAGATAATGTTGGTCATGGTCGGTCAGCCGGATGTATATCATGACAAGCATATCCTCTGCCTTCCACATGTGGGGAAACATGAACTCATTAAATTATACTCTCTCTCCGACGTGTTCGTGTTGCCAAGCATCTATGAGCCTTTCGGTATTGTGCTCATGGAAGCTATGGCATGTGAGACCGCGTGCATTGGAACACGGGTCGGGGGGATACCAGATATCATTGACCACAACAGAACCGGACTTCTGGTGGAGCCGGAAAGCGGTGCAAGTATCGCAGAAGCGATCGATAGATTATATCATGATCCGGAAAAGAGATGCCTAATGGGGAAAAAAGGGCGTGAGAGGGTTATATCATCATTTGACTGGCAAGATATAGCAAAGAAGACTGGAGAGGTATATCAACAGGTGCTTAATTAAAACCAGAGTCTGCTCTTGATGTACTCAATGTTAACCTATCATGGATTCGATCCGCACATGTGCCTCCAGATTCACTCTTTCTATGTTGCATACGAAACCCAGATAAATCTCTCCCAACTCACACCGAATGTCGAACCAGATATGATTGTCACACAGGCATCTCGGAGCAGAAATGCAAAAAAAAGATAGAAGAGCCATCACAACAAACAACCATCATCGAATTGTAGAGGAAGTGAAACTGCAGAATAAACTCAAGACAATTCGCGAACTACTAAATTTGTCTTCATCGGTATCTCCAGAATTGACAAGGGATGCCAGAGTTGTTGCTTCTGCGTCGATAACATCCCAGATGCCGCCCATCTTGTTAGATTTGGGTTCGGCCTCTTCTCCGGCAATTATTAGCCATTTCTTTCCCATCATTTGGTTCTCCACACAGATGATATTTGTATCTCCTCATATAAATCAAAAATGGTTTTGATATTAAGCGTTTATTTAATTCAGTCTCAATTTGCCATTATTATCTGAGACTAATGACCAAACACAAGACATAACTGATTAATATAATTTTTAGTCCGAACCGATTCTAATTCACTTTGTTTTTCCCTCCACTTTCACAAAACGTTTTCCCATAAGGTTTAATTTAAATTTTCTGATGGTTTCAGGGAGTATAATTTCACCTTTGGGACCCTTAAAATACAAAGCATTTAAAGGGCATTGAACGATACAAGCACCGCATTGAACACATTGATCTGCCCTTGGCATTGTTGCAATATGTCGATCTTTGTCTATCTCAAAGCAATCCCTCGGACAGACCTCCTCACAAAAACCGACACCTTTACACTTATCCCCATCAAGGGTAATTTTTAGCAATCTATCATCATGTAGCCCGCTTTTGTATACTGGTGTGCTACCCATTAAATCAATGCTTAGGATGAGAACAACAACGAATGAAATAAAACCCCAGGATAAAATAAATCCCCACGAAAAATTTCCAGCTAACACTCCATAAATAGCAAGGCTAAGCATGCTAATAGTCCATATGATCAGTTGAAGACCCCCACGGCCAAAATCAAAGAAAATAAATCCAATTCTTTTTCCCCCAGTTTTTAAAAAACGGCTATAAACCGGAAATGATACAAAAATTAAGAATGATATAATCCAAACTAAGAAAACAACAGGGAAAATAGCCTCACGCCAAAAAGCAGTCATGATGATGGCCAAGACAGCAGAGATTGGAAATGCCCAGGCAACAGCCATCTCTACACGCTGTCTCCAGGGAAACTCGACTTCCCTCATTTTCGGTGTTTTGATGAAATTGTCTTTTAGAAAAAGAGGGATGTTTTTTGCATATACTGGCCCCCATATTACTTTCCATCCAGTTTTTTCCTTTATGATCTTAGCTTCGACACCTGTGGCTGCAAGCTGGGGCAATATTACATTTTTGTGATCTACAAGTTCTTCAATTCCGCTAGTTTTCAGAACTGAAATCACGTCATGATTTGTGAAAAGGCCGCCTGTGGCTGAACACCAGACATTTATTCCTTTGCTATTAGCAACAAGGAGATAGGCATCGATTCCTTTTATCGCTCTTTTTACCCTTTCTACAGTTAGATGGTAATTGCAGGTCAGAATAACAGGTGAATTGATATTAGGATTCCCTATTTTAACCAAACCTGTTTTACAAGGGATAGGAAAAACTCTAAGCATAGTTTCAACAATATATATAATGAAGTAATGCAGATTCATTTCATTGCTCCTTCAGGTTTCTTTGCCACTAATTCAATAAAATTCCCTGTTTTATTATATCTGATCGATTCTACTTGCAAGCCTGCTTCATTCACCTTTTCCGGCAGGTTTTTTATGGCATTTGTGCTGGTTTGTGCAATAAGGTAAGTAATTATTACAAGAGGTAATCGTATGAGCCAATTAAGCTTCCTTTTGAAGCTACTTTTAGGGATTATCTCATCGGCAATGAGCAAAAGACCGCCTATCTTCAATATCCTTTTTACCTCTTTCAACGTATAAAATAATTCATCATCAGTTAATTCAGAAAAACAAAGTCCACCCATTACAACATCGTAACTTTCTGCATTTTCACTTCCAAGCTCTGTAACACCCATTTCACACAGCTCTACGTTTTGCGTAAGACTTGCTTCACTTACCCTAATTTGTGCAATTTCTAACATTTGGGGATTGACATCGATTCCTTTTACTTTTGCACCTTTTTCAGTGAATGTGATTACCTCCACCGACTCCGGTTGTGTCTCCTCTGATAGAAGGAGACGTAGCACCCGCCTTACGATCACTTCGGTTTTTCCTGCTCCCGGACCGGCGAGTATTCGGAGATAGTCTACCTCTGAGGTTACGGCTTTGTATTGCTCTCCGGAGAGAGTGTATGGTTCTTCGATTATCTTCCTTGCTATTTCCTGTGCCATGTTTGTAGACTACATAAAGAATAATTAGATGAGATTGCATATATACTTTATTAAAATATTACGCATGTATTATTTTATTGCCACCATATTATGTAAATTTGCGCCTATTGATGCCGATATGACATTATAAAAAAGAGCTCGTAATACACAATTATCACATGACGAAATAGGGTTTTTTAAGATTATGTGGCGTGAGATGAGCGGATCCCATAGAACACATGTTCTCAATCCGCTTAAAATGACAAATAATATATACATATTAGCAAATATATAATTACTGTGCGATAATAAGTTGGATCAAACCAACTATCGAAATTTGAACAATGAAATTATGATACAGAGGACCTAATTATGAACGACCTATCAGATAAAGAACAGGAACTTGCATGTGAACTTCGGAAAAGAAGCGGAGCCTTAAAAGATAGCAACCAGAAGCTACAATCAGCAGCCCATCATCAGATGTGTGTATTACTGAAAAAATCATACACATCTAAGCTACATGATATCATCAAAGAGTCCGCAGAACTGGAGAATTCAATTAGGAACGTGCATTCCCTGCTCGAATATCCATCTAAAACAATGTTCGATCTATTGGATACAAATTTAGCAGGATTTGAAGAACAAATCAAACAGATGGAAGAACATCATGACAAACTGTGTGTCAGTTATGCAAAAACAATGATTGAAGCACATGCAAAAAGATCATCAACTGATAATGATGATATGAACACCCTCTCCAAAGACAATGAGAAAGATGCTGTTTATCATATGACAGTAGAATTGCAATATCATTGATGCAGAGAGAACAGGACGAAAAACCGTATACATCTGAAAGCGACTCTATTTAGTGTCGCTTTTTTCTTTTTTAAAGATAAATATCCTTCAACTCGGAATCTGATACTATATTCATTTTAAACGGACTCAATCGATATTTCTCAATTGGCTTTACCATGGATATGCATGTCCCGGAAATACTAATCAATTGCATAATTCAGGAACAGACAAACCAAATCTTTCTCCTGCACTATCAGAAAATAGACATCATGCCCTCTCTCTTAAGACATATCCCATTCATTAAGCTCACTTCAATAATATATTACATAACTTATATATATTGTTGAAAATAATATGTTGATGATAAACATGTTAACCACAATCAATACTCATAAGGACGTAGTCTGTAGTATCGTAGACCTGGCGAAGATCAAACTCGTTGGGTGCTTTCACACCATACCAGAAATTAAACACGTTGAATAGCTTTACTATATTCCCACTCTTGAATCATACATTATGCTCCTGCCATATGGTCTGTTCGATAATATCGAGATCCTGTCAAATGGCGATGGATGGTTCGAACCTGAATTACTAAAGGTGTTCAAAAATGTTCCAGAGATCCACGCTTACCTCACTGAATTAGGACGAGCTGACCTGGTTCCAGAGGTATTTCAATGCTTGAACAACTTTTTAAAATGCAATTGAGCACATTCGGAGGAGAAGACTGGTTTTACCTCTCCTCTTTTTTTTATTTTTCATCAGGAACTCTGGGACTGATATAATATGCTGAAGAAATGAACAGTCCACACATATCCAGAGACCTTCTCAAGCTTGAGTAATCATATCCTGATAATCAGAGCCATTTATGAGCAGGTATTCACAAAAAACAAAACCTGTAGATGTGGCCCTTTTTAAAGGTGGGATATTTGGTCTCTGTAGAAAACCTCTTTCCTAACCCCCATTAATGCATAATATTTATAATAAGAAGTCCCCTGTGTGTGTTCGTCCAAAAACCACAAGGGGATGATACTATTTTGTCTAACAAGTACTTAAAATTTATCGATATCGCTCTACAAGTGACAAGGTATTCACGTTTATCGCTTTATAGCTGCAAATATTCTAAGAAAACCTACATACAACATCAGCTATTGTCACTGGATTAGTTCAGATTTAATAGAGGTAGCCAGTCTAAATTTGAAAGAGCTCGAGATGCAGCATCTTTCTCAGCGTACTTTATCTTTTTGCCAGATCCAGTGAAAATATGTGTATCGCCAATACACAGCTTACATGTGAACGTTTTGTCATGACCGGGGCCTTCCTCCAGAACAGGTCCATAATCTAACGGAAGTATATGATCTTCACATAACTTCTGTAACTTTCCCTTAGGATCTAAATACTCTATTTTATCCAACAGGTCATCAAGATCATCATCAAGACCATTAAGACCAAAAAGATCGAGTACAAAGCTTTGTGCTGCATCAAGCCCCTTGTCTTCAACTATAGCACCAATGATAGCTTCGACAACATCCCCATATTTGCTGCTAAGATCATTCCGACTATTTCCATGAATAATGAATTGATCCAAATATAATTGGTTTTCAAGTTTTTTCAAATTGTCATTCTTGACTAATAGAGTTTTAAAATCAGTCAAAACGCTTTCAATCGACTTACCAGTCTTAATTGCATAGTCATCGAATTTTGTATGCTGACAAGAATAACATGCAATTATTGTACCTAAGACTGAATCACCTAAATATTCCAATTTTTCATAATTTTCATATTTCAGACCACCATTATTTTGCATGTACAAAGCAGGAGTTATACGAACATCATCATACAATGAAGAATGTGTAAGTGCTGATATCAATAGCCTTTCATCATTGAAGTGAACTCCGAGAATGGTCTGATATTTTTCCAAAAGCGATTCAGGTACTGTGAAGTCATCATTTATTTTCATATTATTTCCTCTTATATCTAAAAATTTATTTCGTCGTAGATATAAAAGGATATATGTCTGCAAAAAGAAGTTATTAAAAGATCTTAAGATAGAATATTGCAATTACCCGACCTTAAGATGTTTTAATAGCTTACACTTATAGCCATAGATCCTTCTAACAAAAAGAGATACTAACAAATAATACCACATGATAGATCAAATTCGAAGAACACGTGATGAAATCATTGAATATCTCTTTCGGCAGTTTGATGTTAGAGAACATAGTATAAAAATTAAGGCTCTGTAGAAAACCTATCAAGATCAACATCTATGAGCTGGAATTGAGATTAGATTCCAACATCATGTAACACATTCCATAATATTTTCAAATTGGATTATTGTCCGAATATAGAGGATTTCTACAGAGCCTATTAATTGATGTGGATAGCAACATCCCAAATTTAGCCTTAATGAAATTCAGCAGTTCACTAATATTTAACCCCTTATATAATAATCCCCATTTATCTACAATATTCAACTGTTAACATCGGTTTTAGCTTCCGTCTCACCCATTACGCAACAGTTTTTACATATGAAAATTAACAGATTTTCATGATCCCACATATCATCGCACAACCAGCACCGGTACCTTGGAATGTCTAACAACATTCTCTGCTACACTACCGATTAAGAATCTCTTAGCTCCCGTCAAACCAAGTGTGCCCATCACTATCATATCAATATCATTTTTCTCTGCATAATCGATGATCTCTTCAACGGGTCTGCCTATAAGCAATACAGATTCCACCTGAACTTCAGCTTTCTTTCCAGCTTCTTTTACATATGCAGTTGCACGTACTCCCCTATCAAATAATTTTTCTTCAATTAGCTTCGCCCAGCTTATGCCCCTTCGTGCCATCTGAGCATGCTCATCAGAAACAACAGATACTGCATAAACTTCAGCCCCAGTCTCTTTTGCAATTTCAATACCATAAGAAACTGCGTTTTTGACATTATCTGAACCGTCGGTTGCAATCATAATTTTCTTACAAATATTCCCTTTCGTCTTATCCCCTCCCCTTTTACCCATAATCTAATAGAGACAATTTATAGACTCGTTTGTAGCATTTTAACTCATGAGTCTTGATAGATGCAATTTACACAACCGAAACTTACCCTAAATATATACTTTGCACACATCCTATAAAAGTGATTAGTCAATTGATCGATAATATATAACCCCGATAATATTAAAACTTCATTTCAAATCGAGTATTAGAGACTTTCTTTTGCGATTGGAAATACATGCGGAGGGAACTTTACCACATATAAATGTATCGTATGATGTCGTTTATATGAGTTTAAACTGAAATTAGCAAACTACTGTAGTTGTAAATTTAAGATAGTATTAGGATTTCTACAGAGTCGGAACGTTGATATATTATTGAAGTTTACATTTATGTGGTAAAGTGCACCATGCACAGCTTACAGATCAACAAGGGGGTAATTGTGTGACTAGTAAGGAATATAAGAAGATCCTGATAGCTACTGACGGATCAGAGTATGCGGATAGAGCAAGGTTATCGGGTATCGATATTGCAAAAAAACTTGATGCAAAGGTATATGCGGTTTGTGTAGTACCTACACACCCATCTTCTTCAATGCCTATAGGTTCCAGGATGATGCGATGGGATGTACCATTCAAGATCATGATGGAGGAGGCTACAAAAGCTGTTGAACAGATCGCAGATGCCTGCTCTTCGAGTGGTGTTGAGGTTGAAACTGTGATTCTTGAGGGTCATCCGGCAGAAGAGATCATCAAGTATGCAGAAGATAGCAACATGGATCTTATTGTAATGGGCAGTCTTGGAAAGACAGGATTGACAAGATTACTTATTGGAAGTGTTGCAGAGGAAGTGCTGCGTCACTCTAAGGTAGATGTTATGGTTTCAAGGTGAGTTTTCTGCTCACCATTTTTTGATTTATTAGATTTCCGGACTTTTTCCAATTCTAACCTCTCCCTCACATGAGCATTCAGAGTGAATGGCTTCTCACT
>Ga0255365_10002_pt1 | contig 56973 bp, 59 predicted proteins | sample ANMaggSeSYBR01J3_FD_182089 | JGI IMG/M metagenome (GOLD analysis project Ga0255365, IMG submission 182089) | Sediment cell enrichment communities from methane seep in Santa Monica Basin, California, United Staets - ANME aggregate JGI... | ecosystem: Environmental > Aquatic > Marine > Cold seeps >... | reverse complement strand
CTGGTCGTGATCTCAGAGACCATCATATATCCCTGTTCGACATCAACGCCCCAAAGTCCGATCACCATAACTGCTACTATCGCAAAAATGGTGAGGATCGCCTTTCGTTTTTTTTCCATTTGCAAACACCATCAATCTTTAAGCTTTCGGATCAGGGATGCAAGACGCATGCGTGTGCGTATCAGATAAACAATGTAGGAAAGTATTATTATCCATGTAATTGCGAATGCTGTCTGAAATGCCTGTTCTCCCATTGCCATATCTTATCATCCTGAGCTCCAAAAAGGGCATATATGTTGTTATTTTATGTATCTTGACGATACGATTTATATGGGTTCTGTGTAGTATAGTTCCATACTATTTAAGCAAATTGAAAGAATTGCCTTTGATGATAGCTTACATTATATTAAGTAAATAGGAGTATGATCATACATGGTAAAACCTCCACGACTTATAGCATGGGAACTGACATGGGGATGTAATCTTGCATGTGTTCATTGCAGAGGTTCATCTACATCGGAGATACCTGAGGGTGAACTTTCCACGTCTGAAGCAAAACATTTCGTCGATGAGATCGTAGAGATGGGAGATCCCATTCTCATTCTGACCGGAGGCGAACCTCTTGTTCGCAAGGATGTCTATGAGATCGCAAGATACGCTACTGACAAAGGTCTGCGTGTGGCTCTTGCGACCAACGGCACCCTTCTCAATGACGATGTTGTGAAAAAACTGAAAGATGCAGGAGTGCAGCGTGTCAGTATAAGCATCGACGGTTCAACGGCGCAGACACATGACGACTTCCGCGGAGTTCCCGGTGCATTCGAGAGTACGATGCGTGGTATCGAGTACCTGAAGGCAGGCGGCCTTGGTTTCCAGATAAATACGACCATAACAAAAAGGAACATCGATGAGATCCCTGCTATTCTTGAAATTGCAACTAATATCGGTGCTGAAGCCCATCATATCTTCCTTCTTGTACCCACCGGCAGAGGTAAGGAACTAGAGAACGAAGAGATCCCTCCTGCTGAATATGAGCGCGTTCTGAACTGGTTCTATGATCAGCAGAAACACGTCAAGATCCAGTTGAAGGCCACATGCGCTCCTCACTATTTCAGAATAATGCGCCAGCGTGCAAAAAGAGAAGGCACTGAGGTCACTGTTAAGACACATGGCTATGAAGCAATGACACGGGGATGCCTCGGTGGCATAAGCTTTTGCTTCGTTTCCAGTACCGGGGATGTCCAGCCCTGTGGATATCTGCCTGTGGTCGCAGGCAACGTGAAGGAAAAGAGCTTCAAGGAGATCTGGGAAGACTCAGTACTTTTCAACGATCTTCGCGATTATGATAAGCTCGGTGGTAAATGCGGAAGATGCAGCTACAATAATGTCTGTGGTGGTTGCCGTGCCCGTGCTTATGCAGCCACTGGGGACTACATGGCGGAAGAGCCATACTGTATATATAATCCCAGATGAACTCTAGTTACGGGAAATATTAATAATCTAATGATGGCATGAACTCTGCCTAGCATCCAGATGACTGCAAATAAAAATGGTGTTAATTTATATGATAGAACTTGATGAGGTCGATAAGTCGATCCTGAACCTGATACAGCTGGATTTTCCTCTTGATCCTCACCCATTTGAGAAGTTAAGCAAGCAGCTTGGTATTTCTGAAGAGGACTTGCTGGAACGCATGGAACGACTTAGCAGGGAAGGCGCAATAAGGCGTATAGGTCCGGTCATCAACACGAAAAGGGTTGGTGGCATCAGTACACTTGTTGCTCTGAAGGTGCCTGGATCCCGCATCGATGAGGTCGCAGAATTGATCAATCGGCATCAGGAAGTTTCACACAACTATTTGCGTCAGGCAGATTATAACATCTGGTTCACGGTCTCCGCTGCGAACCGGGAACGTCTGGAGCAGATAATAAACGATCTCAAGGATGAGACCAGTTGTCCACTAATCGATCTTCCGACAAAACGTCTTTTTAAGATCGGGGTGAAATTCGATGTCAGATGATAATGTCCAAATGGATGAGCTTGACACACGTCTTCTCAAATTGACCCAGGATGGAATTCCGCTCACTCATTCTCCTTTTGCTGATGTGGCAAAGGAGCTTGGCATGACCGAAGTGGATGTGGTCGATAGGATTAAGCATCTTCAGGCGAACGGTTTTATTCGAAGGTTCGGTGCATCTATCGGACATCGTGCCATTGGTATAACCGCAAATGCAATGTGTACCTGGAACGTTCCTGATGAGCTTGTAGAAGAGGTCGGTGCGATCATGGCAGGTTTTACCGAAGTGACACATTGCTACGAAAGACCTCGTTATCCGGACTGGCCTTATAATCTCTTCACAATGGTACATTCATATACCCGTGATGACTGTGAGCGTGTTGCTAAAGAGATATCCATTGCAACGGGGGTCTCTGATTACAATCTTCTGTACAGTGTACGTGAATTCAAAAAGACTGGCGTGAGGCTGTAAATGACAGGGAAGGACCTTGGTCGGAAATATCTGCCTCTTTTCATTGATATGGAAGGTCGGAAAGTGGTGGTCTTCGGTGGAGGTTCTGTGGGATTTCGAAAAGCTTCCCTCTTTGCAGAATATGCAGAAACTGCTGTAATAAGCATTGATTTTTCTGCTGAACTTGAAGAGCTTGCTTCTTCTTCCTCTTCGGTTGAATTGATCGTGTCCGACCTTTCTTCTGTTTCCGATGGATCCATACTTGCCCTGATGGAAGATGCTTTTCTTGTAATTCCTGCAACGAACGTTCCTTCATTGAATGATCGGATCAGGGAACTTGCACAAGGGCGTGGAATCCTTGTAAATCGAATTGATATGGCAGGGGAGGTCGTAATTCCCTCTGTTATACAGCGGGATGGACTTTCCATAGGCATATCGACCTTTGGTTCAAGTCCTGCGGTCTCTAAATATACTCGCAGGAAACTGGAATCTATAATCACTCCTCAATATGGGGAGATGATACGCTTGCAGGATGAGATGCGAACGTTGCTCAAAAGTAAAGTGGACTTGCAGAAAGAGCGTAAAGCCCTTCTCTGGAAGATACTTGAGGACAAGGCTATATGGGATGCTCTGGAAGTCTCGTATGAAAAAGGGTATAATGTAGCATACAATATAGTTCAGGAGCACATAGACAAGAAAGGTTGATGTTATCATGAAATATTACATTAGGTTTAAGTCCGATGCTCGTATTCATGGGAATATGTTACACTTATCACACGCCGTCCGTGGAGGCTTGGAGTGACAGAAATATCAAGTATGGTAATCACGCACGCAAAGGCTACTGTTGAGGAAATGGAAGACTCTTGGCACGGTGACATCGAGCTTGTCCTGAGCCAGCTTTACTCAAATGAGCTTGTTTATGAGTGTGCAGTACTCAAAACCTGTAATCGTGTAGAGATATATGTGGTATCTTCAAAAGGTAGCAGTGTGCTTTTCCACTATGCAAAAGAGATGGGCGTTTCCTCAAAGATCGTGGAGTTCTATGACCATGATGAATCGTTAAGACATCTGCTCAGGCTTGCATGCGGTCTCGAATCGATGATAATCGGGGAGGACCAGATCCTTGGTCAGATCAAGGACTTTTTCCTGCTGGCCAAAGAGGCAGGAACTGTTGGTAAAGTGCTTAGTACCGCATTCAGCAAGGCGATCCAGGTGGGCAAGAGGGTCCGTACAGAGACCTTCATCAACAGGGGTGCAGTTTCCATTGCTTCGGCAGCGGTCGATCTTGCAGAGGATATCCTTCACGGTCTGAATGACAAGCACATTCTTGTGATCGGTACCGGTGAAATGGGTACATTGGTCACGAGAGCACTTTCACATCGGGAGATGCATGTTATCTATCTTGCAAATCGTACATACGAGAAGGCAAAGAACCTTGCTGAAGAACTTGGCGGGGAAGCTGTCATGTTCGACCAGCTGGAAAAATACGTCCATGCAGCCGATGTGGTCATTAGTGCTACTTCTGCTCCTCATTATGTATTGAAGGATGATCTCGTGGCTAAAGTGATGGAAGGCCGTGAGAACGACCTTCTCCTCATAGATATCGCAAGTCCGAGAGATATCGATCCTGCGGTGGAGAAAATCCCGCATGTCATTCTCCGTAATATCGACGGTTTACGTGTCATTAATGAAAAGAACCTTCAGATGAGGATGGTGGAGGCCAAGAAGGCTGAGATCATCATTGATGATGAACTGGATATGTTGAAGGCTCAGTACAAACGTCAAAAGGCTGATGCTATCATCTCAGATCTTTATAGCCAGTCCCATGGTCTCAGGCATGACGAGATGGAGCATGCCATCAATAAACTGAGTGCCTACCATACCATTGGGGACATTGAGCGCAAGGTGCTTGAAGATCTCACGCATGCGATCACGAACAAGATCCTTGCAGAACCCACCAAGAAATTACGCAACGCAGCGGAATATGATGACGATAAGTTCCTTGATTCCGTATCTCGTTTATTTGATATACGACCAATTAAGAAGAACGATGGAATTACAAAATAAGAGTTGATACTAATGTTCCCACAGGTTAGAATGCGAAGGTTAAGAAGTGGTAAGATACGCGATTTGGTGCGGGAGACCTCACTTGGTGTAGATGACCTGATATATCCAATGTTCGTTGATGAGACCACTGATTCTTCCGTGGATATATCATCCATGCCCGGAGTACAGCGTTTACCGTTGGACAAAGTGGTCGATGATGCAAAGGAAGCAGCGGATCTCGGCATTCCTGCATTGGTACTTTTCGGCATTCCTAAGAGCAAGGATGCTGTCGGAACCTGTTCTTATGGTGAGGATGATATCGTACAGCAGGCGGTACGAAGCATCAAGGAAGACCTTGGTAAAGATATGGTGGTCATCACCGATGTCTGTATGTGTGAATATACCGATCACGGTCACTGTGGTATTGTCGATATGGATACTGAGGACGTACTAAATGACCCTACTCTTGATATTCTCGGTAAGATCGCCACAAGTCATGTTGAGGCCGGAGCAGACATAGTTGCACCCTCAGGCATGATGGACGGTATGATAGGGGCTATTCGTAATGCTCTCGATGAAAACCATTTTGAGAACACTCCTATCATGTCCTATGCTGCAAAATACACTTCGGCATTCTACGGTCCGTTCAGGGAGGCGGCTGATTCCGGTTTCCAGTTCGGTGACCGTTCAACGTACCAGATGGACCCTGCAAATTCAAATGAGGCTCTCCGTGAAGCGGAACTGGACATCCTGGAAGGTGCGGATATCATTATGGTGAAACCTGCTCTTCCTTATCTTGATATTATCTATCGCATCAAGAATGAGTTCAAGATGCCTACTGCTGCGTACAATGTCAGTGGGGAATATTCTATGCTAAAGGCAGCAGCTGAAAAAGGCTGGCTTGATGAGAAGTTGGTCATGTATGAATCCCTCCTGTCCATCAAACGCGCTGGTGCTGATATGATACTGACATATTTCGCAAAGGACCTTGCACGTATGCTTAAATGAGCTTTGTGGGTACAAAAAAGATATATTTCGAAGGAATACTAAATTTACAATTAAATATCAAATGGTGTTATCATGGTTACTTTAGACAAGTCCAAAGACCTATTCAACAAAGCAAGAAAGATCCTTCCCGGTGGTGTCAGCAGTCCGGTTCGAGCTATCAAACCATATCCGTTCTATACGGAATCTGCAAACGGTTGCCGTATAAAGGATATTGACGGGAACGAGTACATTGATTATTGTCTGGCATACGGCCCTAATATTCTGGGGCATGCAAATCCTGTCATCAAACAGGCCATCATCGACCAGCTTGATAAAGGCTGGCTTTACGGAACACCAACAGGCCTTGAAGTGACTCTTGGTGAAAAGATAGCTTCCCTTTATCCGAGTATTGATATGCTCAGATTTGTTTCCACAGGTACCGAAGCTACAATGAGTGCTCTCAGGGCTGCCCGCGGCTTTACCAAGAAGAACAAGTTCGTTAAGATCGAAGGCGGCTTCCATGGAGCTCATGATGCTGTTCTGGTCAAGGCAGGTTCAGGTGCAACTACACACGGCAAACCGGATTCCCTTGGCATACCGGAAGATTTCACAAAGAACACCCTTCAAGTGGCTTACAATGATATCGAAGCAATGACCGAGGTAATCGAATCGAATCAGGACGATATGGCTGCTGTTATCATGGAACCGGTACTGGGTAACATCGGTCCTATACTTCCAGATGGTGATTATCTCAAGGAAGTTAGGAAGGTAACAGAAGAGAACGATGTTGTTCTCATATTCGATGAAGTTATCACCGGTTTCAGGCTCGCAATGGGCGGAGCACAGGAATATTTCGGTGTGACACCTGATATGACAACTCTTGGAAAGATAGTCGGAGGCGGCTTGCCTATCGGTGTTTTCGGTGGTAAACATGAGATCCTCGAGATGATCTCCCCATCAGGTTCAGTTTATCAGGCAGGTACTTTCAGTGGCAGTCCGGCATCCGTTGCAGCAGGTATTGCAGCTGTGGATGTGCTGGAAAAGGAGAAGGTCCATGAGAAACTCGAAGCTACGGGAAATATGTTCCGTGCCGGTCTTAATGACATAATCGCCGACAAAGGACTTGATTATCATGTGGGTGGCATTGCTTCCATGTTCAAGGTGTTCTTCGGTGACAAACCTCTGAATTATCAGGATGTACTGGAATGCGACAAGGAAGGTTACCTTCAGTTCTTCCACGACATGCTTGACAGCAATGTCTTCCTCCCACCGTCCCAGTTCGAGACGAACTTCCTGTCAACCGCACACACAGAAGCTGATCTAGAGAAAACACTTGAAGCTTATGCAGCTAACTTGAAGTGAGGAGATGCCTAAGATGATACTCGGAACCCGCGGAAGTGCTCTGGCTATCGCTCAGGCAGACCTTGTTACAAGGATGCTTGAAGAGAAAGGCCATGAACTTACAAGGAATGTGATCAAAACATCCGGTGATGTGTTCACGGATCGCCCGCTCCACGAAGTTGCTGGAGTAGGCGTGTTCGTACGCGAGCTCGATGACAGGATGATCGAAGGCGAAGTGGACATTGCGGTCCATTCCATGAAAGACCTTCCAACCGTAAGACCGCCTGAACTTGCTATTGCTGCGGTACTAAAACGTGATTCTCCATACGATGTGCTTTTAACAGCAGATGGTTCCACTCTGGATGAACTTCCGGATGGTGCTATCATCGGAACTACCTCCATGCGCAGAAGGGCGCAACTTCTCAGGTATCGCCCTGATCTCAACGTAGAGGACCTTCGGGGAAACATCAATACACGCATACAGAAGCTTGAAGCAGGTCAGTACGATGGTATCCTGCTCGCAGAAGCAGGTCTTCAGCGTATGGGTTGGGAAATGGATGTGCAACGCCTTCCTGCAGAAGCATTCTGTCCGTCTGCGAATCAGGGGACCATTGTGGTTGTCACAAGGGCCGAGGATGAGGCCGAGAGGGCATGTTCTGTTCTGAACCATGAACGCTCAAGGATGGAAACGGAAGTGGAGCGTCTTCTTATTACGGAGGTTGAAGGCGGTTGTATCGTTCCTATTGGTTCCTTTGCACGGATGAACGAGGACGGCGATGAGATCCATGTGTTAGTGGAAGTGCTTGCAGTGGATGGTACACGTGAGATCCGTATCGAAGATGACATTCCTGTAAGGAACTATCGCGAACATGCTCAGAGTATTGGTAGGATGCTTGTTGAGATGGGCGGTAAAGAGCTTGTACAGGAAGCGGTCTGCGAGATGTCCGGCTGTGATGATGAATAATTGATGATGGGAAGTAGAAGCTTATGGTAACTATTACAGGTATAGATTTCAAGGATCCGACCATGCTCGCATCCGGTATAATGGGAACTACCGGTGCATCCCTGCTCCGCATTGCAGAATGTGGTGCAGGTGGGGTTGTGACCAAATCAATCGGACCGGAGCCCAAGGCAGGTCATCCGAATCCCAGCATGATCGAATTGGAATGTGGTTTTTTGAATGCCATGGGTCTTCCAAATCCTTCCTATACTGAATTTGATAATGAGATAAAGATAGTTAGATCAGGCACCGACGTACCGGTGATAGCAAGCATCTTCGGTGGCAATGCCGAGGATTTTGTAAAGGTCGCAGAAGGTCTCATCGATTCCGAACCGGCCGCTTTTGAGCTTAATGTGAGCTGTCCTCATGCGGAAGGTTATGGTGCCACCATAGGTACCGATACCTGCATGGTGGAATCAATTACAGCCGCTGTTTGTGATGCTGTGGAAGTGCCTGTGTGGGTGAAACTTACACCCAACGTGACCGATATCAAGGCTATAGGAAAAGCAGCACAGAACGGTGGCGCGGATGCAGTGGTGGCCATCAATACCCTTCGTGGTATGGCCATCGATATCAATTCCGGTTATCCTATACTGGGCAATCGCTTTGGTGGACTTTCCGGCCCGGCTGTAAAACCGGTTGCAATAAAATGTGTCTATGATCTCTATGAAGCCCTCGACATCCCTGTTATCGGGGTTGGCGGTGTTTCCACCTGGGAAGACGCAGTTGAAATGATCATGGCAGGCGCAAGTGCTGTTCAGATAGGTTCAGCGGTCCATGAAAGTGTTAATATATTCTCAGATATCGCATCAGGGATAGAGCTTTTCCTTCAGGACAAAGGCTACTCTGCTGTCGAGGATATTATTGGTCTTTCCCACGAGGTGATCTAATGAAACCAGTAGATGCAAAGATAGTTGAGATAGTCGAGGAATCCCCTTCCATAAGGACGTTCCGTTTCGATGTTTCCTTTGATGATGCCCTTCCGGGACAGTTCGTCATGGTCTGGGTACGTGGTGTGGATGAAATCCCAATGGGCTCTTCATACCTGAACGGAATAACTGTGCAGAATGTGGGGGATGCTACTTCCAAATTGTTCGATATGAAGGTTGGCGATTCTGTGGGTCTGCGAGGACCGTTCGGTAAAGGATTTACTTTACCAAAAAAAGATGAGCACATACTGATAATCGCAGGAGGTGTTGGCGCTGCACCTCTGGGACCTCTTGCCGACTATGCATCGGAATGTGGTGCAAAGGTAACTACGATCCTGGGTTCAAGAGAATGTTATGAACTGGTTTTCGAGGACCGTTTCTCTTCAGCTGGCGAGCTTCATATAACCACTGATGATGGCTCTGCCGGAACATGCGGTTTTGTCACCACAGTGCTTGCGGACATGGATGTTTCTGTATATGACAGGATATGTGTTTGCGGTCCTGAGATCATGATGGCCAATGTAATGAAAGTGTTACAGGAAAAGGATGCACTTGACCGCTCAGAGTTCAGCATGCACAGGTATTTCAAATGTGCGATCGGGGTTTGTGGCGCTTGCTGTATGGACCCTCAAGGTCTGAGGGTATGTAAGGATGGCCCGGTGCTAAACGGTTCCCTCCTTATTGATTCCGAACTGGGCGACCACAAAAGGAATTCCAGCAGTCAGAGAGTACGGGTCTGATAGACCCCGTACACCTATTTTAGTGTGCTATTACCCTTTCATCCAGCTGTTCCATTGTTCTGGAAAGTAATATGTTGAAAATGGACAGCAAATTACCTTCAAAGACCATCATCTCGATGTTGAAGTGTTCACTTGAAGGTGCATAAAGAGCTGCAATTTCCAGATCATTTTCAGCCTCGTTCTTTATGGATTCGAAGGGCTGGTCCCAGTGTTCTGAATTCTTGTAAACAATAATGTTCTCAAGCATATTCTCATCAAGATACGTGCCTACCCAATTGAGCAATTGCTTCCTGTATTCATTTGAGATCCTACAGTTGTGCAAGTATGTCATTGCATAGGTCTTTGCTTCACTAGAGCTTTCTATACCATCAATTTCTATCATGGTTACCACCACCACTTTTAGTATTTTAAGGTACGATTTGAAATATCTGCAGAGACAATTGTACTATTTATACATTCTTTTGCACAGAATATATATGTTTTTCTTTGGGACGGAATTTTGATAATATTAGAAACGAATCGATTTATTTTTAGAATTAAATTATTTAAAAAATAATTTAGGACTATACAATTTATTCCTTATGTATAGGGATAGTAAAAGTAAACTTACTACCCACACCTTCCTCACTGTCAACCCAAATATTTCCACCATGCATTTCAACAAATTTCTTGACAATTGCAAGGCCAAGACCGGTGCCACCATACTTTTTAGTAGTTGAAGGGTCCGCCTGCTTGAAGGTCTCAAATATTTCCTCATGCTTATTTCTGGGAATGCCAATGCCATTATCCGATACTGAGATCTCCAGCATATTATCACAATCAAGCGCATTGATCTATATACACCCATGTTCAGGTGTGAACTTTAAGGAATTGCTTAACAGATTATACAATATTTGTTTCAGTCTTAATCGGTCAGCATATATTTCGATATTTTCAGAACTGACCTGATTACAAATTTCAATGTTCTTTTTATCTGCCAGATATTTTATCATAGCTTCTACTTCCAAAAAGAAATTCGGCAATTTTATCTTTTCATATTCAAGTTCCATTTTTCCGCTTGCTATCTTTGAAATATCAAGAATGTCATTGATAATATCCATTAAGTGATTCCCGGCGTTCATGATATTGTATGAATATTTAATTTCTTTTTCATTCATGTTACCGAAAGGATTGCTATTTAGCAACTTCGAAAAACCGATGATCGAATTAAGAGGTGTCCTTAGCTCATGGCTCATATTTGCGATGAATTCGCTCTTGGCTCTATTGGCCGACTCTGCTTCAATTTTAGCATTGACAAGCTCATACTCTGCTTTTTTGCGGTCAGTGATATCGTGAATTATCGAGTAAAGGAGCTTTTTGTCATTGATCATTATTGGGCCACTGTAGACATCCACATTGCGCATTTCCCCGCTGGACAGCCTGTGGGTGAAGAAAAATTGTTTTCTCTTTTCAGATCTTGCATTTTCCATCTCTTCGAATAGTTGCTCCTTTGAAAGCATGTTGATATCGTTTATCTTCATGTGGTTGAGCTCTTTTATGCCGTAGCCATAGTATAAGCATGCAGCAGGATTTGCGTCCACTATGTTGCCGTTATCCGGGTCGATTATGAGCATCACAGCATGGTTATATTGGAACAGGGCGCTATATTTCTCTTCACTTTTCTGGAGCATCTCCTCTGCTTGTTTTCTTTCTGTAATGTCCCGGGCTGTACTGAGTATGGCCCTTTTGCCTGAATATTCGATAATCTTTGCGCTGGTCTCGGTTGGGATAGTTGCTCCATCCTTTCGAACATGTACTATCTCGAATATGGAATGTTCTTTACTCGTCAGTTCATTTATTCTTCCTGCAAGTTTTCTTATGTCCTCTTTGGAGATGATTTCTCGGGCTTTCAGGCTCATCATTTCTTCTCGGGTGTAACCCAATTTTTCGCATATTACCTCGTTGACCTCAAGGAAATTACCTTCAAAGTCATTGATGAATATGCTATCACTGGCATTCTCGAACAGATTCCTGAACTTTTGTTCTGATTCTTTTAACAAATTTTCATTTTCTTTGCGTTCAGTGATGTCACGAGCTATTACCAGAATAGCCGGCTTATTCTGATAATCTATTAAGCGCAAACTTGCCTCATACAGAAATTCAGAACCATCCTTTCTGGTGGCAATCGCGTCAAAATGAGAATATCTCCCCTCGATCAAATCCTCATTGATGCTGTCAATTCGTAGTCTACAATCGTCACCTGTTAAATCGGGGATTGACATCTGAAGCAGTTCATCCTTGCTATAGCCCAGATAATAAGATGCTCTTTGATTGACTTCTAGAATATTGAAATCCATGTCATGTATGAATATAGCATCACGGGAATAGTTGAATATGTCTCTGAATTTTTTTTCGGACTCTTCAATAGCTTTTTCAGCTAATTTGTGTTTATTTATATCTTCCATCTGAGCCACGAAATACAGTGGTTCATTCTCTTGATCTCTGAAAGGATAGACAACTAGCTTTATCCATATTAGGCTGCCATCCTTGTGGACATATCTTTTTTCAGTTTTGTAAATATCAATATCTCCATCCAGCATCCTTCTTAAATAAGTGATATTCTTTTTAAGGTCCTCTGGATATGTGATATTTTGAAAATCTAATTGAAGTAGCTCTGATTCAGAGTAACCAAGCATGTTACATAAAAATGGATTAACTTTGAGCCATTTTCCCTTGGGACTAACAAAAGCCATTCCTATGGGACTCTGTTCAAAAAGGTTTAATGGTATACCGCAATCTTTCAAAAAAAGATTTTTGTCATTTCTATCTTCAATCTCAAAACGCACCAAAACACCACTTTTTCCGAAGTATATTAATAAAAATTATTTGTATTTATTGATTCATCCCTTAATATATAATTAGTATGACACACAAATTCATACATATATTTTTGCATTGGATATAAATTTCATATTTATTATAGGCTTTATCTTGAATTGATATTCTCATAAAAGTTTTTTTAATATATTCTAAATCAGGCTCTGTAGAAAACATATCAAAATCACCATCAATAGGTGGGCATAGGAAATAAGTATCAGTATCTACCAGTATATTTTAAATTATTGTTTACTTAAATTCTCGTCCAAATATTGAGGATTTCTACAGAGCCCTAAGCCAATTATCTTATTAATTTAATTCTATAATTAAGTTTATCTTCCATTTGATTCCTTTTTGACCTTATTCAACCTCTCCTTCACATGAGCATTGGGAGTAAACGGCTTATTATCCATAACTCATTGTTCACCATAACTAATTAAAAGGCAAAAGGAAATTGTTTGCCTTTATTTTAATATATAAATATATCTATAAACTTTATCAGAAATGATTGCATATCTACTTCCATGGGTAGCTGTAAAATAAATCTCTCAGGGGTAAAGATTCCAAAAGGTTATAGCAACAGGACCATCAGTTTATATTTCTGGGTTGGTCTTGTTTCTGCAATAGCCTTGAGGGTCATAATCATAGCAGACTACTAAAATGATCATGTTGCACGGATACTATTCTATATCGGAGTTATAGGATACATGGCATTTTTTGCTCACCGATATCGTATAGCAAAGCGTCGCACAAAAGTTCTGAATGAACTTGAACTGCTGGAAAAGATCGACAAGCGTGAGCCCCTTACGGAAAAAGATCTGGAATGACTGAAATACATTATATGGAGCCTTTCAGTTTCAAAAGAACGTTTGAACTATCTGCTCATCATCACCTTCTCGATAATTGCAATTGTGGTCTCGATGATAATGGACATAAGATCTTTGCTATGAATATAATGATCGGGCTAATACCAGGCATTACATACTTCCTCTTCTTTTTAGTTTTGTCGATATCCTCTACATGCTTTCCTACAAGATGGACAATAAGAGGGTAAGGACCATCACCAGAACAGAACAACGCAGCAGGAACAGTAAATTAAATTTCTTGTTGGTGATCGTCGGGATCCTTACGAGAAATCCCACCACAACTGGTACAGGTTTTCTTGCAAATTCCGGCCAGGACCAGGATATTAAATGGAAACGTATGAAAAAGGCTACATTCTACCCTGCAAGCAGCACCATCACGGTTTCAGCCGTATACGGTGAAAATAGTATCTTGTTCTGTACAAAGGAAAATTACGGTAGTGTATCCGGGCTTGTAAGGGTTATGTGTAATGGAACCTGCCAGATACGGGAGAAATAAAAAGCAAGAGATTTGAAGTGACTTTATGTCAATTCTCTCTTCAATATCTTATGTGCAACATTTAACTGCTTGAACTTTTCAGTGTCACCAGTTGGCTTATCTGGATGTAATTCTTTTGCCATTTCCTTGTATTTCTTATTAATGACCTCAAAATCGGTCTCATCATGAGCACATTCGAAAAACTCTCGTGCCTCTTTGCGCTTATCATGAACATCTTTATCTTCTTTGAACTCTAAAATAAAGTCGGACAGCGGTTTTTCCCCGGAAATAACCCTATTTGCTTCGATCTCAATTACCTTGGACAGGATATGAAGATTTTCTACATATTTATTTTGTAGTCCATGGGTGTAATGCATTCGATGTCCATCCTGGTACCAGGTTGCAGAAGCATAAGTTTTTTTCATCGCTAGACGTTCAAGAGGGACATCAATATCATTTTCATTAACACCGACCCTTCTTAAAGCCGTAATGATATTATTCTTGAATTGCATAGCTCTGCGATTACCAGCGTTCTTAATAATTACTGGGTCAATTTCATGTCCTTTTATTTTTATCATTTGATTCACTCATTTTCGTTTTTGAAGACTTCGTTAGTACTATGCTCCTTTATATAAAAATATGCATTTTCTGGAGCAACTTTCTTCCTCATCCATGTTGAAATTGCGAAAAAACATGAGCATTACAGTCATAATTTAATGGAGTGGCAAATACCTGTGAAGTCAGAGCAGTCTTCTTCTGTCAGGTTGGTTATCAAATTCACCTGATTGATCTCACACGGTACGGTTCCATCACAAATGGGTGTCCGAAGGTCAACTCCTCTTTCATTGATCATTAAGCTGAAATGCGTTGACTTTGCATTCTGCTTCAGCTGGAGAAACTCTAATATTATTAATTAACAAATTCACTTCCATCTCTTTAATTTTGGAATATTCTGTTGGCTCAGTTCCTTTGCTTCTTCCAAAGATATAACTCCCTCTTTATCTATTGCTTCTGAAGTTTGCTCGATCATTTCTTCCAGAGTAATATCAGGTTGTGTGAACTTCCCATTCTGGTAGCAATAGAGACAATATTCATCATTTTTTATCCCGTCGGCATTAGTTCCAAAATCTTCGTCTTTCCCCAAAGGCATTCCACAGCTCTGGCAGAAAACCATACCTTCGAAATCTTTCATATCCATGTTTTAACCCCACTCCTTTAGTTGATCTTCATGAATCTTTGTACAGTATTCTATATCAATGGCACAGTAGAATGATCTTGTTTATGTTTTATGTTTTATGGATCTTTACAACATTTTCCTCCCATCCAAATCCACAAACTCAACAGATCCGAATCATCTCTTTCCCTGCATAAAATGGCTTAGCAGATCAACTGTTTTCATCTTCCCGACAAGCTGATGATCTAATTCCCTTGCTTTAATCCAATAACGATTCTTTCCTCTATACTCAACTTTATATTTCATCACAAAATTAAACTTAGCATTGACTTTCTTGAGTAAATAATGTATGATATACAAAAATTAGTTAATTATCCTTATATTAGATGAATTATAATTTGTATATTATAAGGGGGTACGTTTATGCAAAAATCAAATTTAGTTGCAGCAGCAGTAGCTGTAGTGGTTTTACTTTGTCTTGTGGGAGTAGGTCTTGTTTATGCCAGTTACTCTCAGCAGGAGGACGATCCGCAGTCGAGGTCTAATTTTAATGGCTCTCAAGCCGTAGAGATCACTATGAATGATTCGGTTGCATCCGAATACATGTCACGTTACTTCAAAGAACCTGATTGGAGGTTAACCAGAACAACCTTTGTCCAGGAAACACCTTACGACCAGAATGGCACTGCCATGCAGGAAAGCAATGTTTGGAAAGTTGAGATCATGGAACGCAGTTGTGCTTGCCAGAAGATAAGCGATCTGTATGTTTTGGAAGGTTATGTCTCGGCAGACTCCGGTGAAGTGCTGGAAATATCAAAACAGAAGGTTTCAGAGAGAGAATATGACAAACAGACATGTGCTACGACAGTATGCCACTAAATCGATATTGACCTTATTGATACTTCTGCTTGTCATTTCAAGCATGGTCCCTGCTTCGGCAGCTCGATCAGACGAAGTGATGGTTGAATATTTCTACGAGGATGGCTGCCTGAAATGCCAGCAAACATCCCCTGTCATAGATTCGGTTATCGGCAGGTATGACAGCATCAATTATACAAGTCACAACATAGTGGCCTCCTACAGTGTCATGAAAGGATACGGAGTCTATACTGTTCCTGCTATTGTCATAAACAAGAGTGCGGTTATCGCCTATTCCGATTACGATGGGAATGATGTAGCACTTGAAAACCTTCTGGTAGAAGCTATTGAGAACGCACCGTCAATTACGGACAATGGTAGTTTACCATTAGCCAAAAATATCGATGGAAGCGTTACTTCCTTTGAACTCTCACCGTTAATTGTACTGATCACAGGCCTGCTCGCCGGCTTCAATCCCTGCCTTCTCGCTGTGATGGCATTCCTGGCTTCGGTCACGATATCCTCCAACGGTGGAAAGAAAGAAATGCTGGTGGTCATCGGTGGTTTCTGCGCCGGTATATTCACCACTTACATGATATTCGGAATAAGTTTCCTGAAAGCCGTCACTATCTTCCCCGGATCAAGGGACTCCATCACATTGTTCATGACGGTGTTGATAGGGGTACTCGGTATCTGGCATATCTATGATGCATACCACCTCAAGCGTCACTCAAGATCGACCTTCAAAACACCGGCTTCAATAGTATCTTTTATGGACAGCATACACGGGAAGAATGCTCTTGCTCTATCGTTCTTCGCAGGCGGTTTATTCTCATTGGTCAAAGCTCCCTGTGTAGGTGCAGTTTATCTTTCTATACTGGACATGTTAATAGCAAGGACAAATCTGCTGGAAGGAGCTGTATATCTCTTCCTCTACAATTTCGGAGTCGTGCTTCCGGTGTTAGGACTTGGTGTATTTCTGGCGTTCGGGATGAGTCCTGAAACTGTGATGCAATTCAGGGAGAAAAGACGTTCCGGGATAAGGTTCGTTACAGGTGTAATATTGATATTACTTGCTCTGCTGTTGTATTTCAATGTTATCTGAAAAGGGTTAGAGGTAGTTAGGTCTGCTTGACCTATCTTCAACTTTCTATTTTGATTTAGCTTCCGATTCCCTTTCTTTGCAAGATCAACCATGCAACCAGAACCAGGGAACTACACCCAAGAGCGATCGATCCAAGTACATGTATCTTGTCCACCCATTCCTGGGATATGAGCCACATTCCAATGGCACCCATGGTGAAATATGTGAAGATGAGCAGAGAAGCAGCTGAACCCACATCTCTATCAACCTGTTCAAGCACAAGGTTGTTGCTAGGGGGACGGCTCAAACCGATCGAGAACGTAACAAGGAACATGGGAAGAGCAAAACCCCAGGGGCTTTGATCTTTGTTCATTATGAGGAAAAGTCCACCTAGTAAAATGCCTACAAAACCGAACGTCATCAGATGCTTTGAATTGATGGATCTTGTTAAACGAAGGCAAAAGAAGGATCCCATCATCAGGGCAAGGGCATTAAAGGCAAAAAAGTAGCTATATTTCTGTTCGGTCAGGCCGAATCCATTTATGTAGATGGCAGAAGAGCCTGCAATGAAGCTGTACATTGGAAAAAGAGTTGCTGAAACGATAAAGACCATGACAACATAGGATGGGTTTAGCATCAATCGGCCATAAGCGTGCATGACCCTGGAAAGAGGGGCATTGGATGTATGGGGTAGAGTTTCCGGAAATCGTATGACTCCAAAAAACCCGATACCTCCCAGAAGGGCCTGAATAAAGAATATCCAGGGCCATGAAAGATCTACCAGTATCCAGCTGCCAAGGACCGGAGCTATCATTGGAGCAAGGGCCATGATGATCGCTATGTGGGCAAGGATCCTTTCTCGCTCCTGACCAGAAAATATGTCCTTGGTCATAGCCATGGACAATGATGAACTGGCTGCTGCTCCTGAAGCCTGAAGTATTCGAAAGATGATCAGCATTTGAGCACTGGTAGCAAGAGCACAGAGCAAGCTTGCAAGTATGTACACACCAAGTCCAAAAAGTAAAGGACGACGGCGGCCAAAACGGTCGGATATGGGCCCGTAGAAGAGAAGAAAGAACCCATACGTGACAAAAAAACATATCAGGATCAGATTAATATAAGCAAGGGAATTATTCCAGGTTTCCGCAAGTAGAGGTATGGCTGGTAGGATCATGTCAGTCGAAAGTGCAGGAAATGCTGTTAGAAGGGCAAGAAGAGGTACTGAACCCTTTAACTTCCCATCTATGCTGCTGTCTCTTTGTTGAAATGACATTGTTCCATCCTTTAGCTTTATTTATGGTCTATAGGTCTGATGGTGCTTGTTCTTCCTTTTAATATAAACAAGTAGCATCGAATATAAGCCCCCAATTTTATTTATACAATTATGGTTTCTAATGCTACATGGAGAACTACATGAAAAAAGCGATCTTCAGGGACCTGTTCATCTTTGTGCTTGCACTGATCGTGGCAGTACAATTCTGGGAAAACAATCTTCTACTAACCTTTCTGATATTATCGATATATGGCATACGTGAATATTTCTGGTCTGAGAAAGGGGATAATATTGTATTTGTATCCGGTGTCATCATTGGATGTAGTGCAGAGTTCATCGGCACTTATCTCGGGGTCTGGACATACGCTGAAGCTTTTTTCTTTAATATCCCCTTATGGCTTCCGTTTGCCTGGGGCCTGGTGTCAGTTATTATTATAAGAGTATCCAGACCTTTTGTCGGGGAATGATGCCTTAAGAGTTGCTTAATATCTCTCTTTCTTCTTTTTTCTTTTCCAACAATAACTGATTTAAACTATCATTTACGATGCTACTCCATGAACTGCTCTGGATCATCTGTAAAGATCCCTGAACTTATGATGGGTGTCAAGAATCGTGCATCTCTGGCTGCGTGCAAGGACTATGCAGATGGGGTCTACTTCTCTATCGACAGGTTCAGTCTAAGGGCAAGAGCATGTGATATTACACTTGATGGTCTCAATGATTTTGTAAGTGATGTCAAAGAGAATGATCTTAATGCTTATCTTGCACTGAATACGGTGATCTATCCCGATGACCTTGATGATCTCGATGTTGTTATCGATTCAGTCGCATCCTCAGATGTTGATGCTGTCATTGCATGGGATCCGGCAGTTATTACAAAAGCAGTAGATGCTGGTTTAAGGGTTCATATATCTACTCAGGCTAATGTTTCAAACTGGCAGACCGTGGAATTCTATGGTTCTTTGGGCGCTTCCCGTGTCGTTCTGGCAAGGGAGCTCAGTATGGAGAACATAAAGGAGATCCGCCGGAACACCGATATTGAGCTTGAGGTTTTCATTCACGGGGCCATGTGTCAGGCTATCTCTGGTAGGTGCTACCTTTCCGCTTATGTTCTCGGCAAGTCCGCTAATTGTGGTGAATGTTCCCAACCGTGTCGATGGGGCTGGAAACTTGTTGGTGATGATGGCAGCGAGGTGGACCTTGAAGGGAAATATCTGTTAAGTGCAAGGGACCTGTGCATGATCGAACACATCCCGGAGCTGATCGATGCTGGTGTGAATGCATTCAAGGTCGAAGGCAGGTTGAAGGATGCGAGATATACATCTACGGTATCCCGCTGTTATCGTGAAGCTCTCGATTCCTATTGTGATGGTTCGTACACAATTGAAAAAGCAAGGTCCTGGAAAGAAGAGCTGTCTTCGGTCTTTAACCGTGGCTTTTCCACAGGGTTCTACTTCGGGGTACCCGGTCCTGATGGTATTTCCATCGAATCTGATATGAACGTATCAACTACCAAAAGACATGCTGTAGGGGTGATTACCAATTATTTCAGGAAGAGCGGGGCGGCGGAAGTAAAGCTTCTCGAAACGGGTATCGCTGTTGGGGACCACATTATCATCGAAGGCAAAAGCACATACTTTGAACAGGCTGTCACTGAGATAAGGTCGGATGAAGGTCCTGTCCTATCTGCATCCTCGGGGGATGTCGTGGGAATTGCTGTCAAGGATAAGGTGCGTGAAAATGACAGAGTCTACAGGTTGGAGATCCCGGACTGAATCCTTTTTTTCAAAACATTTATAATCTTTAATATATTTATACTTATTAATATTTCCATTTGAATTATCGGGGTGTAAAGATATGGATGAATTTATGCAGGTAGCAATAGATGAAGCGAGATCGGGACTTAACAGTGGTGGAATTCCCATTGGTTCGGTTCTTGTAAGGGATGATCTGATTATTGGCAAGGGTCACAATTTACGTGTCCAACAGGATGATCCAATGGCACATGCTGAAATTTCATGCCTCAGGGATGCCGGACGGGTTGGGAACTATCGCGATTCAATTCTTTATTCCACTTTGATGCCCTGCTATCTTTGTGCCGGTGCTGTGGTACAATTTGGCATAAAAAAGGTAATTGTTGGCGAATCCAGGACCTTCTCAGGAGCAAGGGAATTTATGGAATCCCATGGAGTTGAAGTGGTCGACCTTGACCTTGATGAATGTGTAGCAATGATGGATGATTTTATCAGTAAAGATCCGGAACTCTGGAACGAAGATATTGGAAAATGATCTTAACATGATCTACTATGGTGTACGGTGTAGTATCCTACTCCAGAATGTCATTTCGTGGATCCGTTTCGCAGAGATCTATCGCAGAGATCTATCGCAGAGATCTATCGCAGAGATCTATCGCAGTGATCATGCTGAAATTTAAAATGGCTGCAAACGAATAAATATCTTGCATTCTATTTTTGAATGATCACAGTCAATAGCTCCTGATATTTCTATCAGAAAATGTATAGTCGTTGTTTCAACCAATTTTTTAGTAATGTAGGATGAGTATTATATGGCAGCCCCAATTGCAGAAGAACTTGCAAAAAAGCAGCAAGCAATAAGTGTTGCAGAATTCTTTGAGAAGAACCGGCAGATCCTTGGTTTTGACTCTGCTCCGCGTAGTCTGATAACTACCGTAAAAGAAGCAGTGGACAATTCCCTTGATGCATGTGAGGAAGCAGAGATCCTTCCTGATATATTGCTTCATATCGAGCGTGTCGGAAAGGATAATGTAAGTGTGATAGTAGAGGACAATGGTCCTGGTATCGTTAAAGAGCAAATACCCAAGGTGTTTGCCAAGTTGCTCTACGGCTCACGTTTCCATGCACTGAAACAAAGCCGGGGGCAACAGGGTATTGGTATTTCAGCTTCTGTCCTCTATGCACAGTTGACATCAGGTCATCCAACAAGTGTCATTTCCAAGATCGGTCCTGATTCCCCTGCGCATCACTATGAAGTAATGATAAATACCAGTACCAATGACCCTGAGATCCTTCTTGATGAGGTGATCGACTGGGATAGGCCGCATGGTACTCGTGTGGAGCTGGAAATGGAAGCGTCTTATGTAAAGGGACGCAGACAGTCCATCTATGAATACCTGAAAGCAACTGCTATCGTAAATCCTCATGCACGGCTCACTTTGATAGAGCCGGATGGCAATGAGGTCATCTTTGAAAGGGCTACTGACAAGCTTCCAATTCCTGCAAAGGAAATATTGCCGCATCCTCATGGAATTGAGCTTGGTACTCTCATGAAGATGCTGCGCTATACCGATCGCCAGAAATTAGCTCCGTTCTTACGCTATTCGTTCTCAAAGATAGGTCTGCTTACAGCCGAGGAAATCTGCAAGGCAGCCGGACTTGATACTGAGATGTTGCCTTCGGAGCTTACTAGGGACCAGACGAAGAAATTGCTGGATGCCTTCAAAAAAGTGAAGATAATGGCTCCTCCGACGGATTGTCTCTCTCCCATCGGTGAAGAACTCATATACAAAGGTCTTGAAAAAGAGTTCAATGTCGATTTTATTGCCACGACCACCCGTAGCCCTTCTGTCTTTTCAGGCAATCCTTTCGTTGTGGAGGTTGGTATCGCATACGGTGGCGTTCTCCAGAAAGATGATCGCATTGATATCATGAGATTTGCAAACCGTGTTCCCTTGCTGTATCAGCAGGGTGGATGCGCCTCGACCCATGCTGTCGAGGGGATCAAGTGGAAACAGTATGGTCTGAATCAGCCCGGAGGTGGAATGCCCTCAGGTCCGGTGGTTCTGCTTGTCCATGTGGCTTCTACGAACGTACCGTTCACATCAGAATCCAAGGATGCCATTGCTGATATTCCTGAGATAAGGGATGAGGTGGAGCTTGCAATTAAAGAGGTCTCGAGGAAGATGAACCGTTATCTGAATCGACAGGTCTCACTTAAGAAAAGGCGTGAGAAGGAGGTCATCATCACTAAGGTATTGCCTAAGATGGCCCAGAAACTTGCGGATACCCTTGAGCGTGATCTCCCTGACATCAATCCGGTGGTTGCAAAGGTAATGGGGAATCTTCTTGTTATGCGCAATGTGGAACACGGGGCTAACGGAGATGCAGCGGTCACAATAAAGGTGAAGAACTTTGGCAGTAAGCTTACGGAGTTCAAGTTGCACGATATGCTTCCTTATGAGATAGGTGATGTATCGCCAGAACCAAAGGTTATCTCCATGGGCAGTGATTTTGATTATGTATGGGCTATGAAGGTTTCTCCTGAAGGCTCTAAAGCGATAACATATTCGTTGAGTTCCATGAGCGAGGACGAGATAAAGAGGCTACCTCAATTGATCGTTGAAGGTCTGGATGAAGAGCTGGTCACAGGTGCGAAAGCTATCAAAGGGTTGATCTGAAATGGTAGATACTATTAATTCCAATTACACAGAGCAGAAAAAACAGAACGACCATCTGGCAAAGAACAGGCTGATGGGCTTAGCAGAGGGGCTGTACGACCAGTTCATTGATGAGATAGTTCCGAATGTGGCTATATCCAGTCGTACCAAGAACAATATCGAATACAGTAATGAGAGTGATGTTTGGGTATATGGCGATAAGGAAACCCAAAGGACCGCAAAAACGGTCAAAGGGGCTTTCCAGTTGCTTAAGACCGTACATTCCATTGATTTCCTTGTGAAGAACCATCTGGCACAGGACCGTGGTTCGACCTTAAGGGAGCTGTATTATATCTCCGAGAACTGGGATATTGCTAAATTCCGTGAGCAGGCGGAGAGCAATCGCCTTATTGAAGACCTTGAGATCATCACAGCCCTTCAGAGGGAATATTTCCATATGCGTCCTGAAGAAGATGGTGCTACCATGTTCGGTCCGATAAGGATACGAGAGGAGACCAAACGTGGCTCCCGTATCATACACTGTCAGGAAGATATCGGTGAAAGTGGTTATCAGATCCCGTTCAATGTGGAGAACATCGAGTTCCTTGACCACGATGCCAAGTTCATCATTGCCATAGAGACTGGTGGTATGTATGCAAGGCTTATTGAGAACGGCTTCGATGAGAAATACAATGCTATCCTCGTGCACCTGAAAGGACAGCCTGCAAGGTCAACTCGCCGTCTTATCAAAAGGATGAACGAGGAGCTTGGAATTCCTGTTGTTGTTTTCACTGATGGTGATCCCTGGTCTTACAGGATCTTCGCTTCAGTTGCATACGGTGCTATCAAGAGTGCCCACCTTTCAGAGTTCATGGCAACCCCTGCTGCAAAGTTCATTGGTGTTCAGCCGACGGATATCGTTGAGTATGAGCTTTCAACAGATAAGCTGACAGACAAGGATGTGGATGCGCTTAGAAGTGAACTTACAGACCCGAGGTTCGCAAATGACTACTGGAAAGAGCAGATCAGCTTACAGCTTAGTATCAAGAAAAAGGCGGAACAACAAGCTTTTGCTGGAAAAGGTCTGGACTTTGTAACTGATACGTACCTGCCGAACAGGTTGAGTGAGATGGATATTATATGATCCTCTCACACTTTTTTTTAAATAATTAGGTATGTGATTTTCCTCAAATTTACTAAAACACAATTTTGACATACTTGTCAATTTTGTGTATCAATACAGAAAACGGCGAACTGGGAAAAGAATATATCAAATATGCCTAATTTATTGCTTAGGTGGGGATGAACATTAAATACATCAAAAATCTCAGCAATATAGAATTTTTCAAAATAATACTAGTACTGTTCCTAATTAGCTCGATGCTGTTTGTAGGGGGATGTATCGATTCAAAAGAACCCAATCAGCAGATCGGTGAATTGAATTTTATTCTGGTGCCTGAAAAGACACGGGTGCAGGAAGGTGAAACTTTCAACATTCACTTGATGTTAACAAACGTTGGTAACAAAACTATCAATGTGTGGAAGATGGAAGAACAAGTGAGCTATGATATTAATTTCTTATTTCCAAATGGTTCAAAAGTACCCTATGAATGTGGAGTAATTTCAAGAGTGCATTTAAATAATGATGATCTTGTTGAACTCCATCCTGGTCAATCTCTTAATGCTACCTTTAATTCAAAGTGTTGGAATCTGGGTAATGGTGAGTATATACTCAATGCCGTATATCACACTTCAATGGGTGACTCAATTACAAAACCATATTGGATTGGCATGGCAGAATCCAATAACTTCACCATAGATGTCGTAAATGGGGAAGATCCCATTAAATTGGCAGTTGAAGATGTCGATAGTGCTACAGGAAAAATAAATATTGCTGTAAGTGGCGAACTTGAATTCTGAAGCTATGAAGATCTGAGAGATCGGTCTGATATAATTCTAATAGGTACGGTCAAGGGGATATTTCCAAGTAAATGGAACACTGCTGACGGAACGAGGCCAACCGATGATATCTATGATCTGGGTTGGCATGATGTTCTCTATACTGATGTCATAATCAGTGTGGATGGCTATCTCAAAAATCCATTGCCCGAAAAAGAAGTTATAGTTAGGATACAGGGTGGCAGTGACGATTATGTTTCCATAGATGTGGAGGATGAATCTTCCTTTTCTCCCGGAGAAAGGGTTTTCCTTTATCTGAATAATGACACATGGGCTGATACCAAAGACTTTGGTCCGGAACACTTTGTGGTCACTGGTGCTTCACAGGGCAAATTTACGCTGACAGATAATGGACGAGTTACTCAGTTCGCTAGATCCCTTACTTTGGACGAACTTCTGGAGATTATCTGATCGATGTAATATTAACAGGATGAAATTATATGTTTTCATCCAGTTATATTTCATCTATATATGCTGATCAGTAGGGGTTAACTTATTCTGTCGGTACTATGACCGCGTGAGTTTCCCTTAAAAAGATGTAACAAATAATGTATCAGAAAAAAGTAGAGGTGTTAGAGTGTCCTGCCTTTCAGGATCTTCTCTATGACCGGCTTGTTCTGAAGACCGTCTGTCATCCTTGCTTTGTCTATCCACATATCAGAAGCGGACTGTAATCCTGCTGATTTGTGTGGCATATACTCGATACCATCAAGGGCAGGTAGCTCATTGCTTAAGGATGGTGGTGTGTGAAGTCCAAAGCTCGTTTCCCCGACATTGTGGAGCATTTCCTTGGTTTTGATATCAGGGTTTTTTGCTGTTGATTCCTTTTCTTCCATGAGTGTGGATTGGTTTGCTAAGTACTAAAACGTTTCTCAATGGGATGACAAGTTATATGTAATCCATTAAATCTAATACACACAAAAACCATTATTCCCAAAAGGAGACTAACTTATTGACAACTGTTCTCGGTATAGAAGGCACAGCCTGGAATTTAAGCGCAGCAATTGTTGACGAAGATGATGTTATCGCAGAGGTGACTGAGACATATCGGCCAAAGACCGGAGGTATTCATCCAAGGGAAGCTGCACAGCATCATGCTTTGCATGCATCCAATGTTATTGAAAGATTACTGAAGGAATATCGGGATAAAGGTCATTCTCCTGAAAATATAGATGCTATTGCATTCTCACAGGGACCTGGATTGGGGGCATGTCTGAGGACGGTTGCGACATCGGCAAGGGCACTGGCATTGTCACTGGATGTTCCGCTTGTGGGTGTGAACCACTGTATCGGGCATGTTGAGATCGGTCGATGGAAAACACCGGCAGTTGATCCTGTGGTGCTTTATGTCAGTGGCGGGAATTCGCAGGTGCTTGCTCACAGGGCTGGAAAGTATAGGATATTCGGGGAAACCCTTGATATCGGCATAGGTAATGCCCTTGATAAATTTGCAAGGGGTGCAGGGCTGACCCATCCGGGAGGTCCCAAGGTGGAAGAGTATGCCAGGAAAGCTACGAATTATGTGAAAATGCCATATGTTGTAAAGGGTATGGATTTCTCATTTTCAGGGCTATCCACTGCTGCAACGGATTCTTTGAAGGACAACTCTCTTGAAGATGTCTGTTATTCTTTCCAGGAGAATGCTTTTGCAATGCTTGTGGAGGTTACCGAGCGTGCATTGGCCCATACCGGTAAGAGTGAAGTGCTTCTTGCAGGAGGTGTGGGTGCGAACATGCGGCTTCGCGAAATGCTCAATGTCATGTGTGAGGACAGAGGTGCAAGCTTCTACGTGCCTGAAAAACGTTTCATGGGTGACAATGGTGCCATGATAGCTTATACAGGTCTGTTGATGTTCAATTCAGGGACCACTTTACCGATCGAAAGTTCTCATGTGGACCCGAGCTTCAGGCCGGATACTGTCGATGTTACCTGGATAATCGATGAAAAGGAGGTTCTGTGATGTATCTTCAAAGCGGGGCTGAAGCGGTGGTTTCCCTTAAAGACGGTTATGTCATCAAGGACCGAATCCCTAAAAGATACCGGGTTGCGGAACTGGACGAGAGGATACGCAAGGAAAGGACGCGTGCAGAAGCCCGGTTGATGTCAGATGCAAGGCGTTGTGGGGTGGCCACACCTATAATACATGATATTTATGATTTTACCATCGAAATGGAATATATCGATGGCAAGCCTGTAAAATATGTTATTGATGAAACGATGTGTAAGCTTATGGGCAAGCTTATCGGAAGGCTTCACAGTGGTGGTATAATCCATGGTGATCTGACAACTTCCAATATGATCTACAGTGATGATCGTATCTACCTGATCGATTTCGGGCTTGCATATGTGGATGGTTCGGTGGAGTCGAGAGGTGTTGATATCCATGTTCTGTTCCAGACACTTGAGAGCACACATAAGGATCATGAAGAATTGATAAAAGCCTTCAGTCGTGGTTACAGGATAACCCTTGATATGGCGGATGAAGTGCTTGATAGAGTTAAAGAGATTGAAAAGAGGGGTCGTTATGCGTGAAATGGTATTTGTGACAGGAAATAAAGGTAAATTCGGTGAGGCAAAAGAGATACTTGCAGCCAAGGATATTGAACTTATACAGAATAAGGATGGATATCCTGAACTTCAGGAAGATGAACTTGAACCTATAGCTGCATATGGTGCAAAATACTGTGCTGAAAAGTTAAAACATCCTGTGATGGTGGATGATTCGGGTCTTTTCATCAACGCACTGAATGGCTTTCCGGGTCCTTATTCCGCATTCGTGGAAGAAAATCTTGGTAACCAGAGGATCTTAAAGCTCATGGAAGATGAGTCTGACCGGAGCGCTGTTTTTAAGTCGGTCATCGGCTATTGCGAACCCGGGGGAGAACCTGTAACCTTTACTGGCACTGTCGAAGGTGAGATCGCCTACGAAGAGCGTGGAAGTGGGGGATTTGGATACGATCCTATCTTCGAATATAATGGAAAGACATTCGGTGAGCTTGGTACCGAGGTGAAAAATAAAATGTCACATCGCCGAAATGCACTGGATAAGTTCTTCGCCTGGCTTGACTGAACACAAGATACTGCAATTGTTAGGTGGATGATATGAACTCTCTTCAACGGTTCTTAGCTGACACTCGGGGTGTTGACACTATACCATTGAAGATGGTGTTCTATCTCTCAATTGCAAGCATGATAATCCTGATGACCGCGTTTTCGTGGAACAACATTTCTCCTGTGGTCGATGATGCTCACGTGGACAAACAACTCGAGGATGTTGCACTTGGGATATCATCTATTCAGAATGGATATGCCAGGGACATCTCAAGTAATGATGTTGAAGGCAGTATGGGTGTCCTTGACCTTTCATTGCCAGAACATGTGGATTATGTCTCATTCGGTGTCGATCCCGATCCGGATATGGATGGTAATCTGACGAATACGGAATGGGCTGTGGAAAATAATAACATTCTTTGTAGCTATTCCGAAGGTTTCAAAACACGTGTTCATATCGATGGTGACACGATAGAGTTCAGGAAAGGGATCTCCAATGGCGGAGATGTTTGGGTCATTGATGATGACGGCTCTGCTTTAGGTCATGACAAGGGTGTCGTGCTCGAAGGTCCGATCTCAGGAGAATTCGTATTTGAACTTGTGTTCGTAGAGGGTGAGGGCAAATACACCCTCAGCCATTTTTAAAAACCGTTTTACTCGATAAAACGCACAGAGTTCTCAAGTACTTTCTTTGCCTGTGACTCAGTTAGTCCTGCACCCATGGCTATCTTGAGTGCAGTCTCTTTTGTGATGAGATTTTCCGGACTGTGGGTGTCCGTATTGACTACCATGGTCGCACCAACTTCTGTTCCGAGCCTTGCAACGTGTCCGTTCGTTCTGTTGTGACCGTTCCTTGCGGTTATCTCGAGGCAGGTCCCATTGTCGGCAGCCATCTGTGCTTCTTCTTCGGTTATGAAACCAGGGTGTGCAAGAATATCAACATCCTCACAGGCAATTGCTGCAGCGTTCGTACCAGGTGCAACAGGTTCCACTGGGCTCTCTCCGTGAACGACAACTATCTCTGCTCCAAGTTCCCTTGCCATCTTTGCAAGGGACGCTATCTTGTCAGGGTGTACGTGTGTTATCTCAACTCCGGGGATTATTCTGATGTCCATGACCTCTTCCATGTATTTTGCTTTCTTGATGCATGAGAGGATGTGTTCCACGTTGGTAAGATCAGCATGGTCTGTAAGCCCGATACCTCTGTATCCAAAAGTAACAGCTCTTCGTACAAGTTCACTTGGAATAAGTTCTCCGTCACTGAAAACGGTGTGTGTGTGTAGGTCGATCATGTACTCACCTGAGATTGGTATTGTATAAATTATGAATTAATTTTTGTTTTTAATGTCCTGTTCACATTAATCGTTTGTGTACGAACAGTATTCTTATCAATGTTTATATAAGGTTTGCTGACAAAACTTAAATTGTTAATTATCAGATAATTATCTATATTTCTATTACTCTCCGAATTGACCTGAAGTTTTTGGGAAGGCTGAACAAATTGACAAGAATTCGAAGATTGGTTCTGGATGTATTGAAACCCCATCATCCCTCTACTATCGAACTGGCTGGAAAGTTGAGTGGTGTTGATGGTGTTACGGGTGTGAACATCGGTCTGTATGAGGTTGACCAGAGAACAGAGAACATCAAGATCACCATTGAAGGTGATGGTATTGAATATGAAGTGATAAAACAGGAGATCGAAAAACTTGGAGCGGTCATTCACAGCATAGATGAGGTCGCTGCCGGCTCGCTCCTTGTTGAAGAAGTGGAAACCCTTCAGGATCGCTGAAGGATATCACCTTATTCTTCATTATTTTCTTTTAACTCTTCATCATAACGTCCAATGACAATTGCAAAAGCAAATTCCGGTTTAACGTCTACTATCTTTATACGGACGTTCTCTCCTTTTTTAACTTCGTCCTGCATAAAAACGACAAAGTCTTCAACAAAGGCTATACCATTTCCTTTAGATCCTATCTTTTTGATAGTGACATCGAACTTGTCATCGATCTTCAAGGGTGCTGTTAGCAATTTCTTACCGATGACATAGATCTCTGCACTCTCTTGCCTCGAGGCTTTTGGTGAGAACGCACGGGTGAACGTGAAACTTTCGCGGACTTTGTCCATATACTCTTTGAACATATCACCCTGAAATACTTTCACAATAAAATGTCCCTTTGGTTTAAGGATCTTCTTTGCACATTCAAGGGCAGATGTGGTAAGGTCGATGGAACGTGCATGGTCAAGGCTCCAGTTACCTGAAAGGTTTGGTGCAGCATCACATATAACTACATCAGCGCCTCCTTCACCTACCATTTCTATTATCTTTTTGATCGTTTCATCAGATGTGATATCCCCTTTGATGGTCTCCACGCCTTCAATCTCCTTTATGCGGCGAAGGTCAACTCCTACTATCTTTCCGCCGGAGATCTTCTTGGCGACTTCCAACCATCCTCCTGGGGCGGCACCCAGGTCCACGATAGTATCGCCTTCTTTGATCACTTCATGTTTTTCATTGATCTGGAAAAGCTTGTAGGCTGCCCTTGAGCGGTAGCCTTCATCCTTTGCTCTCCAATAATAGGTATCTCTTCTATCCCTTGCCATGTCTATCTGACCTCTCATCGCATGCAAACATCAAATATCTTGTGCTGTACCAAGGGAATCGATCTGTTTGCTAAGAGCTAATATATCGTTCTCCATATCTGCAATACCGCCTTCGAGCCATGAATCATAATCGTAGTAAACATTCAGAAGCTCGCTGTATTGACGTTCAAGTGTCGGAATGTCCAGACTACCTTCCACATTCTCTGAACATTTGTCTATATTGTGCTTGAGTTTCGTGAACCTTGCTTTTAGTCTTTCGGAATTCTTTCGCGTGAGCTTTTCCGAATAAACTTCGCACCTGTCCGGTTTCAGTATGGCTATTACTTCGCTGAGTTCGAATGGATGTTCAGGAAATGGATTCGGTCCAAGGATATAGAATTCCCTGTCCTTTTCCACATTTTTCGAATATCTGTCTATATTGTGCCTGAGTTCTGAGAGTCTTGCTTTTAGCCTTTCGGAATATCTCTGAATGAGCTTTTCCGAATCAATTTCGCGCTTGTCAAGTTTCAGTATATCTAATACTTCGCTGAGTTCGAACGGATACTCAGGAAATGCATTAGGCCCAAGGATATAGAACTCCACGTCCTCTTCACTTTTGTCACATTCTTCAATTAGTTCTTCTGAAGTGATGGTCTCAAGAAGATGTTCTAAAACAGCCTTTTCACACATCTTCTCAATTTCTTCATGCAAAGGCTCATCTTCATCCCTTTCATAGGCAAGCTCTTTCACAACATTGATCACTTCTTCATGAGTTGCTGCACCAAGGGCACCTACGATCCCTTCGAGTTCTTCTGGCTCTATCATGTGACCATCTCTCATAATCTATAACGACGGCAACTAAATATGCTTCTCAGAATATTGCCAGTGTCATGTTTTTCTATCCTTGCGTCAATGTTCCTTTCCATCAGCGGTATCTCGATATTCATCCCATCCACTATATGGTCGGCAAGGACAATATCGCCACAGAGGAACATCATATCGATGTCGATCATCGAGCTTGCAAGTAGATCTTTCAGTGCACTTCTTACTTTATCTGCGTGGTGTGCAATATCTTCATCCCGAAGCCTCTCAAACCGTCTCTGGCTAAATCCGCCTTTTGTGTGTTTTGCCTTGACGCTGCTTCTTATGACCATGTCCTCATCAAAGAATGTCTTATCTGATGTTATTCCTATGAGCGATTCCCCTGCATGGGTCGCAAGTACACAGACGGTCATTTCCTGTTCCAACAGCTTTGTGAGTGGTCCTGTATTGAACGAACCGGCTATCTCCAATGAGCTTTCTGTTATGGGTATGGGCGGTACTATTACCTCGCATACCATCTTCATATTGTCATAAAATAGCACATATCCCGTATTGGAATTTATCTTTTTGACCAACTGCAATGTATCCTGGTCGAGATGTTTTGCGAGTTTTCCTTGTATCTCGTTGGCCTGCATCTGTTCATATGTCATGTAAGCAGTGATGAACGAATCGTTGCCTGAAGTTATGGATGCTAACCTTTCGATGTAAGGGTCGAAAGACGATGGTGCTATCTCTTCAATAAGGGAAAATGAGTTCTCATTCGTTCCTTTGTTCCTGAGCTCTTCAAGTTCGTATGTAAGTGTTTCTATACGTACATCAGCCTCATTCAGCTTCTGCTCAGCTTCCTGTTTTGCAGCAATGGCCTTTTTAGTGTTGGTTTCGTTCTTTTCGAGTCGCTTTTTGTCTATCTCCATTTCAAGTAGATGTGACTGTAGCTTCTCTATCTCATTCTCCAACTTCTCTTTTCCTGAATACCGGCTGAAAAGGGAGTTCAGGTTCTCCACCACTTTTTTCTTATCATCCATTTGACTCAAGTTAAGTTCTCCATAAATAAAAAATCTGTCATATATCCTTAAAACATTCAGTAAGGTACTTATTACTAGGATACAAATCCTGTCTGATGAATACCTCACGCCATCCTACCATGTGGATAAAGGGGCAGAAAAGTGCCTCTCTTTCCGGAAAGACGATAGTTCTTGCAGTAACAGGCAGTATAGGTGCAGTAAGGGTCATAGAACTTGCACGTGAACTTATTCGAAATGGTGCAGATGTCTATGGCGTGATGAGCGAGGCTGCACAGCACATAATCCATAAGGATGCGCTGCACTATGCAACAGGCAACGAAGTTATAACTGACCTTGCTGGCGAAGTAGAACATGTTAAGTTCTGTGGTGCTGAAGGTTGTGCTGATCTTCTACTGATAGCACCGGCAACTGCTAACACTATTGGTAAGATGGCAGTTGGGGTTGATGACACTCCTGTAACTACTTTTGCAACTACTGCCATAGGTTCCGGTATTCCGGTAATAGTTGTGCCTGCTATGCATAATTCCATGTATGAACATCCGGCAGTGATTGAAAATATCGATAAGTTGAAGAGCTGGGATATTTCATTTGTTGGCCCTCATCTCAGTGAGGGTATCGCGAAGATCGCATCTAACGACCAGATAGTACTTGCTGTGGAGCGTGTTCTTGGGGATAGTGTCCTTTCCGGTAAAAAAGTGCTCATTACGAGTGGGGCGACCGCAGAATCCATTGATCCTATCAGAATTATCACCAACCGTTCTTCAGGTGCCACTGGCAGAGAGATCGCACTGGAATTCTATCGAAGGGGTGCAGATGTTACCGTGGTCCATAGGGGCAATCTCGAGTTTGATGGTATCAGTGAGATACTAGTGGAGAATGCCGGTCAGATGGTGGATGCTACATTAAAGGAACTTGAGTACGGGTATGATATGCTTATCAGTGCGGCAGCGATCTCTGATTATACCATTGATGCCAGGGATGATAAGATCAAGTCTGGTGGTGATCTGTCATTGAAGTTCAGAAGCACCCGTAAACTTATACGTGAGGTACGTGATGCTTATCCGGACCTCTCTGTAATTGGGTTCAAGGCAGAGGCATACATTTCTGAAGATGAGCTCATTGTCCGCGCAAAAGATTCGATGAAGGATGCGGATCTGGATATTGTCGTGGCCAATGAGGTCGGTAGCAGCGGCATGGGTACAATTGAGAACGATGTCTACATAATACCTGGTGAGAATGGTGAGATCACTCATATCAGTGGGAACAAAAGACTTATCGCTGGAGCATTGGCGGATAATATAGAATACATGTTGACTAAAAGGGAATTAAATGTCCACTGAGGGTCCTGTTGGAAGGGCTTTTGCTCCGGGACATATTACCGGTTTTTTTGAGATCCACGATGACCCTCTGCCTCAAAAGAGAGGTTCTACGGGATGTGGTCTTGTTCTTGATGGGGGTATTGAGACCACCGTTTCTGAATGCGCGGATAGGACGGAAATCATCCTTGATGGTATCCCTGTTTTAGCAGAGACCACGAGGGCAGTTGTGGAACAATTAATTGATTTCCCGGTCAAGGTCAGTTGCACTTCCTCCATTCCGGTCGGGTGTGGTTTTGGTGCTTCCGCTGCAGGTGCGTTGAGCGTGGCCTATGCATTGAACGAAGCCTTTTCTCTGGATCTTACTTCCAATCAGTTGTTAGAGGCTGCTCATATTGCAGAGGTCATGAATGGAAGTGGGATGGGTGATGTTGAAGGGCAGTCCCAGGGTGGGATTCCCATCCGCCTGTCTGCGGGCTGTCCTCCCTATGGTAGGCTTGACAGGGTCCCATCCCCTCCTTTCGAGATATTCTGTGTTGTGCTGGGTGAACTTTCCACCGGTTCTATTCTTGAGGACAGTGTTATTATGCGTGAGATTAATTCTGCCGGCAGGGAAGCTTTAACTTCGTTGCTTTCAAGGCCTACGCTGGATAATTTCATGGAACTCTCTAAACAGTTCACATTAAGATGCGGGCTTTTCAGTGACTGCTTGTTGGATGCCATCGAGGCTGTGAGTGCTATTGGTGGTATGTCCTCACAGGCAATGCTGGGGGACACTATTTTTGCGGTTTCAGGAGCTGCTTCGAAGGGGGATGTTATGTTATCCCTTAAGGAGTTCGGTGATGTCATTACCTACAATGTTGGTTCTTGTAATCTCCTTCATTTGGATGTTTGATCTCAGGCCATTTTGTACGCAACATTGAAGAAGACCTAACGACTATCGCAGTATATATTAGAATTCAGTTTGATTTTATAAAAAAGGAGCAAAGATTATGGTAATGGAAGATGATTGGGATCCCAAAGGCCCAAAAAGTACTAAAGACCCACAGATGCCGGAGATAAATATCCCTCCAATGGTGGCAAACATCCTTCGTGGTGGTGCAATAGTTCTTGTGATATTGCTTATCTTTTCAGCAGTGTTCGGATCTATATTCGTTTCAGTTGGTGCAGGACAGGTCGGAGTGAAGTTCAGTCAGTTCGGTGGTGTAATGGAGGATGAACTTGGTGAAGGTTTGCATATTGTACCTCCCTGGGTAAGTGTTACAAAGTATTCTGTCAGGAGCGAGATGTACACAATGAGCGCCAAAGCTGCAGAAGGCGAAGTTGTCGGAGATGACCAGATAAATGCATTGACTAATGAGGGCTTGACACTTGGGCTTGATATCTCTGTCAGGTACAGGCTTGTTTCAGATGATGCAAGCGTTGTTCATACAAAACTTGGTACCGCTTATGCACAGAAGATCATCAGACCTACTATCAAATCAGTTATAAGAGAAGTTGTTTCCGGTCACACTGCCATGGCCATATATGGTGAGCAAAGGGACCTTGTAGCTACTGAAATGCAGGTGGAGATGGAAAAGGCTCTCGTTGCCGATGGTATAATCGTTGAAGAAGTTCTGCTCAGGAATGTCCAACTTCCAACAAAGATCGCTGATGCTATTGAATCCAAGCTTCAGGCGGATCAGGATGCTCAGAGGATGATCTTCGTGAAACAGAAAGAGCAGCTCGAAGCTGAAAGAAGGATCATCGAAGCTAATGGTATTGCCAATGCTACGATCGTTCAGGCAACAGGTGAGGCCGAAGCTCTGCGTCTGGTCAATGTAGAATTTTCAAAGAACCCGAAGCTTATCAACTACAAGTACATCCAGATGCTTGAGAGTCAGGAAGTGCAGACTTTGATAGTGCCTTCTGATCAGGGAATTATCCTTGATGCTACCGCGTAAGATCTGTGGTAAGTATGAGTGATATTCCTAAAGATCACCCTCGCTACGCTTCCCTTATGACAAGGGAGCGGATAGTCGAGGGTGTGGATATTGGAATTACCAGTCAGCAGGGACTGGTTGCACAGGGCAGAGGTGAGTGTTTCGATTATCTTGTTGGTGAGATAACCACCACTTCTGCTTTTTTGGCAGAGAAAGTAGCTGTCTGTATGCTGCTTCTTGCTGAGCGTCCTATTCTTTCTGTCAATGGAAATGCTGCGGCCCTTGTGCCGGAGTTCCTTGTGGAGCTTTCTGAACTGGTTGATGCTCCGCTTGAAGTTAATCTGTTCCACCGCAGTGATGAACGCGTGGAGCGTATAATCTCTCATCTTAAACAAAAGGGTGCTTCTGAGGTGCTTGGTGGAAAGGGGGATGCAAGGCTTTCCCTTGAACATGGCAGAGCGATCGTGGACTCGGATGGCATTTACAAGGCGGATGTCGTGCTTGTACCTCTTGAGGATGGTGACAGGTGCCAGAAACTTGTTGATATGGGCAAGACCGTTATTGCCATAGACCTGAATCCGATGTCCCGTACATCCCGAACCGCAAGTGTGACCATTGTTGATAATGTCGTCAGGGCGCTTGCAAATATGGCCGGGCTTGCGATCGAACTGAAAAAGCTTGATCCCGTTGAACTTCAGAAAATTGTTGATGAGTATGACAATGGCAGGATATTGTCAGAATCTGTTCGTGAGATACGTGACATGCTTGATGGTATGATCACTGATATGTGAGGTTTGTATGGTCATTATTGAAAGAACGCGTAAGTTCGTTGCGGATGTGCTTGCCGATGAGCCAAGTTCTCATGAGATGTCTCACATTGAACGTGTGGAATCCACATGTATGGCGATACAGGGTGAGGAAGGTGGTGACCTTCAGGTCATACGTCTTGCAGCTTTGCTCCATGATGTAGGTGTGGTGAAAGAGCATCGTGAAGGTGGCGACCATGCTGTCCATAGTGCTGAGATGGCGTATGATCTTCTCATGAAGGAAGGTGTTGAGTCTTCGGTTATCGATCATGTCGTTTCCTGCATCCGTACGCACCGGTTCAGTCGGGGGCACAAGGCAGGATCGCTCGAAGGGCAGATATTGCAGGATGCCGATCGTATCGATGCTCTTGGGGCTATCGGGATATTCAGGGCGGTAATGTCAATGGGTGCTCTGCGTAGCTTGAAATATTCCAGTGGGATCGAGAAAAGTTCATCAAGAAATGCTTATGCAGCAGATCCTCTGGATGGCTTTGCTGAATATATGGAAATGAAACCTTTTAAAATAATGGGTGGCTTAAACACTACGACTGCAAAGAGGATTGCAGCGGACAGGCTCAGGATAATGCATCAATACCTTGATGCACTTGAGGTTGAAACATCGAACAAGTAACAGGTATAGTGATCATATGGCAGATATTATAATTAAGAACGGTTATGTTCTGACAATGGACCCTGAGTTAGGGGACCTTAAAAATGGGGTTGTGGTTATAGATGATGGCAGTATAGTCGAGGTTGCTGAGTCAACTGAAGCGACAGCAGATACTGTTATCGATGCACAAGGCGGCGTTGTTATGCCGGGTTTCGTTAATACGCATACTCATGCAGGTATGACGCTTTTCAGGGGTTATGCAGACGATCTTCCGCTTGAATCCTGGCTTCAGGACCACATCTGGCCGGCAGAAGCTGAGCTTACTGCATCAGACGTGGTCGCGGGTACGAACCTTGCATGTCTGGAAATGATCAAAAGCGGAACCGTGGCCTTTGCGGATATGTACTTCTTCATGGAAGAGGTCGGTAAGGTCGTGGAGTCTTCAGGCCTAAGGGCTGCTCTTTCCTACGGCATGATCGAACTGGGGGATGCTGAAAAGGGGAAGAGCGAACTTAAGAAAGGTAAGGGGTTTGTGAACGAGTGGAATGGGGAGGCGGACGGAAGGATCTCTGCAATGTATGGTCCGCATGCACCCAATACCTGTTCAAAGGAATTCCTGATCAAAGTAAAAGAACAGGCTGTCGCAGACAATGCGAAGATACATATTCATGTGCTTGAGACCGAGGCTGAACTGAACCAGATGAAGGGACAGTACGGAATGTGTTCTGTTAATATGCTGGATAGTATCGATTTTTTTGGGCCTGATGTTCTTGCAGCACATTGTGTCTGGCTTTCCGATGGGGACATGGACATCCTGGCCAACAATAATGTCAATATCTCACATAATCCGGTGAGCAATATGAAGCTGGCATCAGGTGTCGCACCGGTGACGAAGCTACTTGATAGGGGTGCAAATGTCTGTCTTGGTACTGATGGTTGTGCTTCCAATAATAATCTCGATATGTTCGATGAGATGAAAACTGCCACATTGTTGCAAAAGGTGGATACAATGGACCCAACTGCACTTCCTGCAAAGAAAGTACTTGAGATGGCCACTGTCAGTGGAGCAAATGCACTTGATATTAAGAGTGGGATGTTGAGGAAAGGTTATAATGCAGATGTTATAATTGTTGACATGAACCGATCACACCTGACTCCGTTGTTCGATGTACCTTCACAATTGGTATATTCGGCAGGTGGGAGTGACGTGAGGACTTCTATTGTTAATGGTAAGGTTCTTATGGATGATCATAAGATGCTTTGCATGGACGAGCAGAAGATCATCGATGATGCTAAAGAGGCGGCTTCCAATCTGGTGTCAAGGGTCGATGCCAAGAATTGATGCGGGTCCGTTTTGTTATACAATATTTGAATTTATACTGGAGATATAAATATGAGTGATAAAGATTTGATAGAATCTGGTGATATGAAGATCGGGTGGGTGCGCAGTCACATGCCTGTACTTTCTATCATTCGTGAGAACTTCGAACGTGAACAGCCTTTGAAAGGACATAAGATCGCAATGGCGTTACATGTTGAAGCAAAGACAGCTGCTCTTGTGGAGGCACTTGCCATCGGTGGTGCTGAAGTGGCTATTACAGGTTGCAATCCGTTGAGCACACAGGATGATGTTTCAGCAGCTCTCAATACGCGTGATAATATCAACTGCTATGCAAAGTATGATTGCTGCAGTGATGAATATTATGAGGCTATCGACAAAGTGCTTGATATGAAGCCTGATATCACTATTGATGACGGTGCAGACCTTATCTTCAAGCTTCATACCGAGCGCACAGATCTGCTCTCTGGGCTCCTTGGTGGCTGTGAGGAGACCACTACCGGTATTCACAGACTCAAGGCAATGGAGAAAGACGGGGCACTGAAGATGCCCGTTGTTGCGGTGAACGATGCAATGACAAAATTCCTTTTCGATAATAGGTACGGTACAGGTCAGTCATCATGGGATGGTATCATGAGGACCACCAATCTCTTGGTTGCTGGAAAGACCGTTGTTATCGGCGGATACGGCTGGTGTGGTAAGGGCGCTTCCCTTCGTGCTTCAGGCCTTGGTGCCGATGTAATTGTGACAGAGATCGACCCTATACGTGCACTTGAGGCTCGTATGGATGGCCACCGTGTCATGTCCATGGCCGAGGCTGCAAAGTATGGTGATATATTCGTTACGACTACGGGTAATGTCGATATCCTTTCAAAGAAGCACTTTGAGGTCATGAAAGATGGTGCAATTCTTGCAAATTCAGGCCACTTTAATGTGGAGATCAATCTTGAAGAGCTGACTGCCATGGCGAGTTCCGTACGGACTGTCAGGAAGAATATCAAGGAGTACAATGTTGCGGGTAAGAGAATTAACGTTCTTGCAGATGGCAGACTTGTAAATCTTGCAGCAGGCGATGGTCATCCTGCAGAGGTCATGGATATGAGCTTTGCAAATCAGGCGCTTTGTGTCAAATATATTGCTGAGACCAAACTTGAGAATGGTGTACATCCTGTGCCTCATGATCTTGATATGTATGTTGCTGAATTGAAATTGAAATCAATGGGCATTGAAATTGATGAACTTGAACCTCATCAGACCGAATATATGGAAGGGTGGGAGTGCGGGACATAATTGTCCTGTAATTATTTTTTTTAATTGTTTTTCTTTTTAGGTTTTGGTCGTGTCGTTTTAATTCAAAATTTTAGTATATTTCTTCTTTTTTGATACCTTCAAGTCATTTGTGGGTGATTGTTGGGGTCAAAGCTTATATAAAGAGAGGCATATAATGGAATTCCCGAGGATGCAATAACTAACTCTCTTTGCGACAATTGGTACAACTTTCTCTAAGTTGTTATTCAGGCTGAATATTGCTTCGCAAAGATCTGGTTAGTGCGTTATCGGTCTGATAAATACGCTTGATCTTGATAAGGGCGGTATGTTCAATAATTTAATGTCAAAAAAGGTTTAACTTTGTAAAAAGTAAAAACAATCCTATAAATATGTATTGACAATTTCATACCTCTTTCATTTATATTTCAAGATGTATTTTGTGAGTGTGGGTCTGGCATATACATTCCAAAAATATGCACAATGCACAATAGGAACGCTTATATACTAGTGTTCCCTTGTTACCTCGCTGTATGACGTGGCATTTATGGTGCCGGTGCAGTAGTCGCCGTGGGCTTGTAGCTTAGTCAGGCAGAGCGTCTGGCTTTTAACCAGACGGTCTAGGGTTCAAATCCCTACAAGCCCGCCAGCAATCCATGAATATATTGCTTGCATATTTTTTAGGAGGAGTAAATTTGAGTAAGTTCAGCCTGCTTGACCACGAATTAATCCCCCATCATGAAGTTATGGATGAGGATGATCTGAAAACTGTCCTGGCACATTATAATGTTGAAAGGGAACAGTTACCTAAGTTGAAAGTAACAGATCCTATCGCACTTGAAATTGGTGCGGAGCCTGGTAATGTTGTGAAGGTTATTCGCAAAAGCCAGACTGCAGGTGAAGCACTGTATTACAGATATGTAATAGAGTGAAACGAGGTTTTAATATTTGAAATATCTTGTTTATTCTTTATCCACTTATTTTGGTTGCTTTTTAATGCATTGTTTCGAGGGTGCATTCGACCGAGTTGATACTGTGACTGCCTATATGGTCGCAGTGACCGTTAATTCCACTAATTTTTCTTTCTAAAATTCAATTAATTAAAAGAGGGTGCTATCATCGCGTTAGACACGAGCGTATTATCAGAAGCCTATTTCACAAAGGACAAGATTGTGCAGCATCACATTGACTCTTATAACAAGTTTGTCAAACATGGTCTTCAGAAGATCATTAATGAACAAGGTATAATCGAGACCGATCTCGAGGATATCTATGTCAAACTTGGTAAGATAAGGGTGGAACATCCAGTAGTAAAGGAAGCAGATGGTGCAATTGAGAAATTGTATCCAAACGAGGCAAGGTTGCGTAACCTTTCTTATTCTGCTCCTCTTTTCCTGGAAATGTCTGTTGTACAGAATGGTGAGGAAGGAGAGCCAAGGGAGGCAAAGGTCGGCCAGCTTCCTGTAATGATCAAATCGGAGATCTGTAACCTTGTTGGCATAAGCGATGCCGAAATGATCCAACATGGTGAGGATCCGCTTGATCCTGGGGGATATTTTATTGTAAATGGTACTGAACGTGTCGTGATGACACTTGAGGACCTTGCCCCTAACAAGATCCTTACTGAGCTCGGTGAGCGTTACGGTGACTCCATCGAAGTTTCAAAGGTGTTCTCTCAGAGGAGAGGCTACAGGGCACTGGTAGTTGTGGAAAGAGGCAGGAAATCCCTTTTGGAGATCTCATTCCCATCTATCTCCGGACGTGTCAACTTCATTACATTGATGCGTGCTCTGGGTGTTGAGACCGATGAAGATGTCGCAAAGATCGTTTCGACTGATCCTGAGATCATGAAGTTCATGTTCGAGAACCTCGAAGAGGCAGAGGTCTTCACAATAGAAGATGCTATTGAGAAGATCGGTGGTCGCGTGGCTTCCGGGCAGGCAAGGGAATATCAGATGAAGCGTGCGAACTATGTGATCGACCGTTATCTTCTTCCGCACCTTGGCAACGATCCTGCTGACAGAATACCAAAGGCACATTTCCTTGGTAGGATGGCAGAGTCATGTTTCGAGCTTGCTCTTAAGAGGCGCTCAGATGATGATAAGGACCACTACTCCAACAAGAGGCTCAAGTTGACCGGTGACCTGATGGAGGATCTTTTCAGGGTAGCTTTCAACCGTCTTGCACGAGATGTAAAATACCAGCTTGAAAGGGCTAACATGAGGAACAGGGAATTGAACGTAGCGACACTTGTGCGTGCGGATGTTCTTACTGACCGTCTTCAGCACCCTCTTGCTACGGGTAACTGGGTAGGCGGAAGAAGTGGTGTATCTCAATTGCTTGACCGTACGGATTACATCTCAACCCTTTCTCACTTAAGACGTGTAATTTCTCCACTTTCAAGGGCTCAGCCTCACTTTGAGGCTCGTGATCTGCATCCCACTCAATGGGGACGCCTTTGTCCTTCAGAGACTCCCGAAGGTCCAAATTGTGGTCTGGTGAAGAACTTTGCCCAGATGGTCGAGCTTTCTACTGGTATAGAGGATAAGGAAGTTGTTAAGAATATCATTTACGGACTTGGTGTAGCTCCTGTGGAAATCTACGTTCCGGAAATTATCTTGGAATTGGCTGCCGATGTTGATTATGAGGAAGACCTGGAATTGACTCCTCATGATGAGGGCGAAGTACCTGCTGTAAAGGTTGAAGCCAAGGCAGAGTCTGAGCCCAACGTTGTTGATTATCATAAGTACATGGATGAAAATGCCGATCCCGTGGGCGGCGATGAGACGGAGGTGCAAGAATGACTGAAGCAAAAGTCTTCCTCGATGGGGAATTTATCGGAACTCACGATGATCCGGTAGAGCTTGTCGAGAGTATAAGGGGGCAGCGCCGCAGTGGTATGTTGCCGGATCAGTTGAATGTAACTCTTTATGAGGATATTCACGAAGTAATCTTAAGCTCTGATATGGGTCGTGCAAGAAGGCCTGCCCTTGTTGTTGAAGATGGTGTTCCGCTGATCACTGAGGAACATATCGAAAAGCTCCGGGATGGCGAGATATCGTTCCGTGATATCTTGAATATGGGTTTTGTTGAATATCTGGATGCTGAGGAGGAAGAGAATGTGTTCATTGGTCTTTATGAAAAGGACCTTACTCTTAAACACACACATCTTGAGATAGACCCCTCCCTAATGCTTGGTATCTGTACTGGTATGGTCCCATATCCGGAGCACAATGCTTCTCCGAGGAACACCATGGGTGCAGCTATGATCAAGCAGTGTATCGGGGTTTCTTCATCCAACCTGAAACTCAGGCCTGATACACGTGCACATGTACTTCACTATCCGCAGAAGGCAATGACGCGTACTCAGACCTGTGATGCTATCCATTTCGATGACCGTCCGGCTGGACAGAACTTCGTTGTCGCTGTCATGTCCTACGAAGGGCATAATATTGAGGATGCACTGGTTTTCAATAAAGGTTCCATTGAGAGGGGTCTTGGAAGAAGCCACTTCCTGAGAACCTTTGAAGGTGAAGAACGCCGTTATCCTGGTGGTCAGGAAGACAAGTTCGAGATTCCTGATTCTGAGTTCAGAGGTGCCCGCAGTGCAGATGCATATGCAAACCTCGATATTGATGGTCTTGTGAACCCGGAAACCGTTGTAGGTCCAAATGATGTGCTTATCGGCAAGACAAGTCCTCCAAGGTTCCTTGAAGAACAGTCTGACTTTGGTATAACTATTGAACAGCGCAGGGAAAGTGCAATTACGATGCGCTCGAACGAGAAAGGTATCGTTGATACTGTTATTCTTACTGAGTCTATCAATGGTACAAGGCTTGCAAAGGTGAAGATAAGGGATGAAAGGATCCCTGAGATCGGTGACAAGTTCGCATCAAGGCACGGTCAGAAGGGAGTTATCGGTTTGATAGTTCCATATCATGATATGCCATTTACAGAACTGGGTATGGTCCCTGATCTTGTTATCAATCCTCACGCTATCCCTTCACGTATGACCGTTGCCCACGTTCTGGAAATGATCGGTGGGAAACTTGGTTCTATTGAAGGTCAGCGTATGAGGGGTACTGCATTCTCCGGTGATAAGGAGGATGGTATCCGTGCAGGGCTTCAGAAAAATGGTTTCTCGCACACAGGAAAAGAGGTATTCTGTGATGGGGTTACCGGTAAGAAGATCCAGGCAGATGTTTTCGTTGGTGTTATCCTTTACCAGAAGCTCCACCACATGGTTGCATCAAAGATCCATGCAAGGTCCAGAGGTCCTGTGCAGGTATTGACCCGTCAGCCAACTGAGGGACGTGCTCGTGAAGGAGGTCTTAGGTTTGGTGAAATGGAAAGAGATGTACTGATCGGACACGGTGCTGCGATGACCTTGAAGGAAAGACTTCTAGATGAGTCTGATAAGGTCGTAGAACTCGTATGTGGACACTGTGGTATGGTGGCAACCTTTGACAGGACACGTAATATCAGATACTGTTCGAACTGTGGTGCTGAAACGGACATTCACCCGGTGGAAATGAGCTATGCGTTCAAGTTGCTTCTTGATGAGATCAAATCCCTTGGGGTTGCTCCAAGACTTAGACTTGATGATGCGGTGTGATAATAATGCAGATGGACAATATGGTACCTTCAATACCAAAGAGGATCGGTGCGATCAAATTCGGTTTGATCTCTCCGCGCGAAGTACGTAAAATGAGCGTTACATCGATCATAACTGCGGATACCTATGATGATGACGGTTATCCGATAGACATGGGTCTTATGGACCTGCGTCTTGGTGTGATCGATCCTGGACTTAAATGTAAGTCCTGTGGAAGCCGTGCTGGTGAATGCCCTGGTCACTTCGGGCATATCGAACTTGTGGCACCTGTTATCCACGTTGGTTTCAATAAGATCCTTCGTAAGATCTTACGTTCGGTCTGTTGCAAGTGCAGTTCCCTTCTGCTTGAGGAAGGTAAGAAGAGGGACTTCCTTGAACAGCTGTCCAAGCAGAAGGATATGGGTCACCTTCCTGATGATGTTATCAATAATGTCTTCAAGGAAGCAAGGAAGTCAAAGACCTGCCCTTACTGTAATGAGGAGCAGCTCGATATAAAGTTCGAGAAGCCAAGTGAGTACATTGAGAATGGTCATAAGCTGACCCCTACCGAGATAAGGGACAGGTTCGAGAACATCTCAGATGATGATATCCGTGTAATGGGGATGAACCCTGATACCGCCCGTCCTGAATGGATGATCCTTACAGTTCTTCCGGTACCTCCGGTCACTGTGAGGCCATCCATCACTCTTGAATCCGGTCAGCGCAGTGAGGATGATCTGACCCACAAGCTTGTGGATATCATTCGTATCAACCAGCGTTTCCAGGAGAATAGGGATGCTGGTGCTCCTCAGCTTATCATTGAGGACCTTTGGGAGCTTTTGCAATATCACCTTACAACTTATTTCGATAATGAGGTTTCAGGTGTACCTCCTGCCAGGCACAGGTCAGGAAGGCCGCTGAAGACCTTGACCCAGCGTCTTAAGGGTAAGGAAGGACGTTTCAGAGGAAGTCTGTCAGGTAAGCGTGTGAACTTCTCTGCACGTACTGTGGTATCTCCTGATCCAAACCTTAGTATCAATGAAGTTGGTGTTCCCCTTTCTATTGCACAACATATGACTATTCCTGTAAGGGTCATTTCAAAGAACCTTGATCTTGTTCGGGAATATGTTCGCCGTGGACGCGAAGTTCATCCGGGTGCGAATTATGTTATCCGTGATGATGAACGTCGTATCAAGGTCACCGATATCAACAAAGAAGAACTTCTTGAGAAGCTCGAGCCTGGATGGACCATTGAAAGGCAGATGCAGGATGGAGATATCGTGCTGTTCAACAGGCAGCCTTCACTGCACAAGATGAGTATCATGGCTCATCGCGTAAAGGTACTCCCTAATAAGACATTCAAGCTCAATCCTGCTGTGTGTCCGCCATATAATGCTGATTTTGACGGTGATGAGATGAACATGCACGTTCTTCAGACAGAAGAGTCACGTGCAGAGGCCAGTATCCTTATGCAGGTTCAGGAAAACATCCTTTCCCCGCGTTTTGGTGGTCCTATCATCGGTGGTATCCACGATCACATTTCCGGTCTGTTCCTTTTGACAAGGACTCAAAATTTCATTAGTAAGAACGATGCATTGGAGCTTCTCCGTAAGTCTGAATTGCGTGAGCTTCCAGAGCCTAGGGGACATCTTGAAGATGGTGACCCTTATTGGGACGGTAAGCAGATCTTCAGTCAGATCCTTCCTAAGGGACTTTATGTAGAGTTCCCTGCACAGGTATGTTTCAAGTGTGATACCTGTAAGAAAGGGGACTGTGAGTACGATGCCTATGTTGTCATCGAAGATGGTGAACTTATCAAAGGTACTATCGATGAGCAGGCAATCGGTGCGTTCAAAGGACGTGTTCTTGATAAGGTCGTTAAAGAATTCGGTACCACTGCAGGTGCACAGTTCGTAGATGATTTCACAAGGCTTGCTATCAGAGGTGTTATGCACACAGGTCTGAGCTTTGGTATAAGTGATGAGGATATTCCGTTAGAGGCCAAGGAAGGCATTGCTGTAAGGCTAAAGGATGCTGAAAACGAGGTCGCTGAACTTGTTCAGGCGTATGAGGCCAAGGAACTTGAAGCTTTGCCGGGCAGGACCCTTGATGAGACCATTGAAATGAGGATCATGCAGACTCTGGGTAAAGCCAGGGATGATACTGGTGGAATGGCTGATAAGAGTCTTGGTCTTGAGAACTCTGCGGTTATAATGGCAAGGTCTGGTGCTCGTGGTTCTATTTTGAACTTGACTCAGATGGCGGCTTGTGTAGGTCAGCAGGCGGTTCGTGGTGAGCGTATAAGGAGAGGATATGCAGATAGGACCCTCCCTCACTTTGATAAGGGTGACCTTGGTGCAGATGCTCACGGTTTCGTGAAGGCAAGTTATAAGAGCGGATTGAATCCTACAGAGTATTTCTTCCACGCAATTGGTGGCCGTGAAGGTCTTGTGGATACTGCGGTTCGTACTTCCCAATCAGGTTACCTTCAGAGGCGTCTTGTGAATGCGCTGCAGGACCTTGAGGTCCAGTATGATGGTTCTGTGCGTGAGACGAGAGGTGTTATTGTACAATTCAAATACGGTGAAGATGGTATCGACTCCACAAAGAGTGATTACAGTAAACCGGAGGCAATACACCGTGTTGTCAGATCTGTTACAGGTAAGGAGGTGGCATAATGTCCATCAGTGAAGCTACTATCGATTCTATGATAAGCGGTCTTCCGCTTCCAAAGACGACACTTGCTACGTTAAGAAAGGATGTAGTGGATGTCGGTGTCACGAAAAAAGAAATGGAAGTGATCATCGAACGTGTCATGGCAGACTATGAATATGCATGTGTTGAGCCCTGTGAAGCGGTAGGTGTGGTCTCTGCACAGTCCATTGGTGAACCTGGTACTCAGATGACCATGCGTACTTTCCACTACGCTGGTGTGGCTGAGATCAACGTTACGTTGGGTTTGCCACGTCTTATCGAGATCGTGGATGCAAGGAAGACTCCAAGTACTCCTATGATGACCGTTGCTCTTGTCAAAGAGCATGCTGCAGACAGGGAATTCGCAAGGAAGGTCGCATGGGAGATCGAAGCTACTCATATCGAGCATCTGGCGGACGTTACTACCGATCTTGCTAACATGAACCTGATCCTCGATCTTAATGAGAAGATGCTTTTGCAAAGGGGCATTGATGTTGATGCCATTGCTGAGAAACTCGCAGAGGGTCTTAAAGTAGATGTAAAGATCCCCAGTGAGGTTGCAAATCAGATAATTGTGATCCCGAAAGAACCTTTATACAGGGATCTGCTCCAGCTTGCCAAGAACATTCATGGTATCACTTTGAAAGGTATTGAGGGTATCAAGAGGGTCGTTATCAGAAAGGATGGCGAAGAATACACTCTTTATACTGAAGGCTCAATGCTTAAGGAAATTCTCGATGTCGAAGGTATAGACCTTTCAAGGACCTCTACTAACAATATTGGTGAGATCTATGAAGTGTTCGGTATTGAGGCTGCTCGTTTTGCCATCATTAAGGAAGCCAGTGACACTCTGCGTGAGCAGGGTCTTACTGTGGATATCCGCCACCTCATGCTTGTGTCGGACATCATGACCTGTGATGGAGAGGTAAAGCAGATCGGTCGTCACGGTATTTCCGGTGAGAAGGCCAGTGTGTTTGCCCGTGCAGCGTTCGAGGTTACTGTTAATCACTTGCTTGATGCCGGTATGCGCGGTGATATCGATGAGCTTAATGGTGTTACTGAGAACATTATCGTCGGTCAGCCGATCAAGCTCGGTACTGGTGATGTTCACCTGGTTGCAAGAAATCCTCTCAAAGACCTTTAAGAACATTAGGTTGCAACCAGAAAGTAGATATAAGGATTCAGATATTAGAATACAAATCTCAAATTGACAATATAGATGGGTTGATGTAAAATGGATATTAATATTGATAAAGCACTTATCAAAGTTATCAGGACAGGTACTGTCATCATGGGCGCGAACCGCACTATTGAGGCAGCAGTTAAAAACGAAGCAAAGATGGTAGTTCTTGCATCCAACTGCCCTGCAAAAATAAGAGAACAGATCGAGGCAACCAGCGTACCTATTTTAGATTATGCTGGTACCGGTGTCGATCTCGGTCCTGCATGTGGTAAGCCATTTACCATTGCTACCATGGCGATCATGGATGCAGGCGAATCCGATATACTTGCAGGGATCTAATTCAGGAGTTGTATTATTTGGGCGAGATCAGACTTTCAACAGAATGTATCAGATACATTGCACTGTTTGAAAGTGTGACTCACGCTTCTATTAAGGATTGCATTGTCGATGATGATAGGATCATCTATGTCGTAAATACTGGTGACATGGGTGCAGCTATTGGGAAATGTGGGGATAATCTCAATCGGGTGAAAAAATCCGTTGACAAACACATTGAACTCATCGAATATTCGGCCGAACCGGTTACATTTATAAAGAATGCTTTCGGTACTGTGTCTGTTAAGTCCGTCAGGATATCCAGTAAAGGCGATCAGAAAATTGCCTATGTGGATGTGGCAGCAAATGAAAAAGGGCTTGCTATAGGGCGTAACGGAAGCAATATCGATAAGATAAAAAGGGTGGTAGGTCGCCATCACTATGTCGATGATGTTATCTTACAGTGAACTTTTGTTCACACAATAATCTAATTCAACTGATTTATTTACGAAAATTTACGGAAAACTAATTGGGAGGATAATATATGCCAAATGGAAAGTATGCAGCTCACAGACTTCAGCAGGTTCGCAAAGATGCTAGGTGGAAAGACACCAACTACAGCAGGCGTACCTTAGGTCTGGACATTAAATCTGACCCTTTAAGTGGTGCGCCACAGGGTCGTGGAATAGTTCTTGAGAAGGTGGGTGTCGAGGCAAAACAGCCTAACTCCGCTATCAGGAAATGTGTTAGGATCCAGTTGATCAAAAACGGTCGTCAGGCAACAGCTTTCTGTCCTGGTGATGGTGCTATCAATTTTATTGATGAGCACGATGAAGTGACCGTAGAAAGAATAGGTGGCCGTATGGGTGGTGCAATGGGTGATATTCCTGGCGTGCGCTTCAAGGTCATTGCTGTGAACAATGTATCATTGAGAGAAATGGTCATTGGCAGAAAGGAAAAACCAAGGAGATAATTCCATGTACAAGTTATTCGGAAAGTGGGACCTTACAGAGGTCGAAGTCGCTGATGCTGGTATCAAGAGATACGTCAACCTCGATCCTGTTATCGTGCCACATACATCAGGTAAACACGCAAGACAGCAGTTCAACAAGTCCGACATTACGATCGTCGAGCGTCTTGTGAACAATGTAATGCGTAATGCACAGAACACTGGTAAGAAGCAGATCGCTCTTCGTATCGTGGATGAGGCTTTTGACATCGTTAACTCGAAGACAAAGAAGAATCCTGTTCAGGTTCTCGTAGAAGCTATTTCAAATGCAGGTCCAAGGGAAGAAGTTGTCAGACTTAAATACGGTGGTATCTCCGTACCAAAGGCAGTTGACACAGCTCCACAGAGGCGTGTTGACCATGCATTGAGAAATATCTCAATAGGTTCTAATCAGACAGCTTTCAAATCAAAGCGCTCTGCAGCAGAATGTCTTGCATCCGAGCTCATCGCAGCTTCTAACCGTGATGCAAAGTGCTTCTCCATCAACAGAAAGGATGGAAAGGAAAGAGTCGCAAAGGCAGCACGTTAATCGTGTTCCTTTTTTATTTTATATAATATTCAATTGTAGGTTTTATCATGGGACGAAGGAAGAAAATGGTTGAGCGTGTTACAACGCTGATGAGCAATCCAGTAATGATCAGGAACATCGGTATTGTAGCTCACATCGATCACGGAAAAACAACTCTTTCAGATAACCTCCTCGCAGGCGCTGGGATGATCTCTAAGGAGCTCGCAGGTCGCCAGTTGTTCATGGATTCTGACGCAGAGGAGCAGGAAAGAGGTATCACAATCGACTCCGCTAACGTGTCAATGGTGCACGAATATGAGGAGAAGGAATATCTTATCAATCTTATTGATACACCAGGTCACGTTGACTTTGGTGGCGATGTAACCCGTGCAATGCGTGCAGTAGATGGCGCTGTAGTTGTCATCGATGCTGTTGAAGGTACAATGCCTCAGACCGAGACCGTTCTGAGACAGGCACTGAAAGAGCACGTAAGGCCGGTACTTTTCATTAACAAGGTAGACCGTCTTATCAACGAGTTGCAGGTCGATGATCAGGAGATGCAGATCAGGCTCGGAAAGCTCATAGATCACGTAAACAAGCTTATCAAAGGTATGAACGAAGAGCGCTACAACGCAGGCTGGAAGGTAAATGCAGCTGAGGGTACTGTAGCATTTGGTTCCGCTCTTTACAACTGGGCTATCAGTGTCCCTATGATGAAGAAGACCGGTGTAAGCTTTAGTGACGTTTTCAATTACTGCCGTGAAGAAGACATGAAGGCACTTGCAGACAAATGTCCACTCCACGAAGCAGTTAACGATATGGTTATCAGATTCCTTCCAAGTCCTATCGATGCACAGAAGGGCAGGGTCGGAGCTATCTGGCATGGTGACCGTGAGTCCGGTATCGGTAAGCAGATGTCTGTTGCAGATGCCACAGGAGATGTTGCTTTCATGGTAACTGATATTACTATGGATCCACACGCAGGAGAAGTTTCAACAGGTAGACTTTTCAGCGGTTCACTTTCCCGTGGTATGGAAGTTTACGTTTCAGGCGCATCAAAAACGAACAGAATCCAGCAGGTCGGTGTTTTCATGGGCCCTGAGAGACTTGAAGTAGATGCTATCCCTGCAGGTAACATTGCAGCGGTAACAGGTCTCAGGGATGCATTTGTAGGTGCTACAGTAACCACACTTGAAGGTATGGAGCCTTTCGAGAGCATCAAGCACGCAAGTGAACCTGTAGTTACTGTTGCAGTCGAAGCAAAGCACATGAAGGACCTTCCAAAGCTCGTTGAAGTTCTTCGCCAGGTCGCTAAGGAAGACCCAACACTCAAGATCACTCTTGATGAAGAGACCGGTGAGCACTTAATGGCTGGTATGGGTGAACTTCACCTTGAGGTCATTGCTCACAGGATCGAGCGTGACAAAGGTGTGGAGATCTCAACAACACCTCCACTTGTCGTATATCGTGAGACGATCACAGGTACAGCAGGTCCTGTGGAAGGTAAATCCCCTAACAGGCACAACAGATTCTATGTTATTGTCGAGCCACTGGAGCCAGAAGTCCGTGAGCTTATACGCAATGGCGAGATATCCATGAGGATGCCTGAAGTCGAGAGAAGGGAGAAGCTCATTGCAGCAGGTCTGCATAAGGATGAAGCAAAGAAGATCGCAAATATCTTCGAGAGCAATGCTTACTTCGATATGACAAAGGGTATTCAGTACCTGAACGAAACAATGGAGCTTATCCTTGAGGGATTCGCCGAGGTCATGAAGGCTGGACCACTTTCCAAGGAACCATGTATGGGTGTCAAAGTAAAGCTCATGGATGCAAAACTCCACGAGGATGCTGTCCACAGAGGCCCTGCACAGGTAATTCCTGCATCAAGGCAGGCAATCCAGGCTGCAATGCTTATGGCTGATGATACTCTCTTTGAACCATACCAGAAGGTATTCATCCAGGTTCCACAGGAGCAGATGGGTGGAGCAACCAAGGAGATCCAGGGTCGTCGCGGTGTCATTATAGACATGACTTCCGAAGGTGACACAACCATCATCGAGTCCAAAGCACCAGTTTCAGAGTTATTCGGATTCGCTGGTGATATCAGATCCGCAACAGAAGGTCGAGCAATGTGGAGTACAGAGTTCGCAGGTTTCGAACCACTTCCAATGAGCCTCATGACCGAAGTTGTTACAGGTATCCGCAAGCGAAAAGGACTCAAGGCAGCTTTGCCACAGGCAGAAGACTTTATGAGCATGTAAGGTGGATGTAAATCCATCTTTTTTCTACCTAAGACTATTCGCTGGAAAGGTTTAAGAGTAGAAACAACCATTATGCTCAAAATTACAAATTATACCAATTTAAAATAAAGGAGAATATTATCATGGCTGAGAAACCACATATGAACTTAGCAGTTATCGGACACGTTGACCACGGTAAATCAACATTTGTCGGAAGGTTGATGTTCGAGACAGGCGCAGTACCTGCACACCTTATCGAGAAATATAAGGCAGAAGCAAAAGAGAAGGGTAAGGAATCCTTCGCATTTGCATGGGTTATGGACACACTCAAGGAAGAACGTGAGAGAGGAGTTACCATCGATATCTCACACAAGAGATTCGATACCGACAAGTACTACTTTACAGTAGTGGACTGTCCAGGTCACCGTGACTTCGTAAAGAACATGATCACTGGTGCTTCCCAGGCAGATGCAGCTGTTCTTGTAGTTGCAGCACCTGATGGTGTAATGGCACAGACTAAGGAGCACGTTTTCCTTTCCAGGACCCTTGGTATCAACCAGCTTATCGTCGCTGTGAACAAGATGGACGCAGCAGATTACAGCGAGGACAGATACAACGAGGTCAAGAAAGAAGTATCACAGCTCCTCGGTATGGTAGGATTCAAGGCAGACGATGTCCCATTCATTCCAACCTCCGCATTCGAAGGCGACAACATAACAAAATCAAGCGAGAACACTCCATGGTACACTGGTCCTGCATTGCTTGAATGCCTCAACAATCTTACGGTGCCAAGTAAGCCAGACACACTTCCACTCCGTGTCCCAGTACAGGATGCATACACCATTTCCGGTATCGGTACCGTTCCAGTAGGTAGGGTAGAGACCGGTATCATGAAGAAAGGCCAGAAGGTCACCTTCATGCCAAGCGGCGCAACTGGTGAGGTCAAGTCAATTGAGATGCACCACGAAGAATGGGATCAGGCTGTACCTGGTGACAACATCGGTTGGAACGTAAGAGGTATTGGAAAGAACGACGTCAGAAGAGGTGACGTATGTGGTCCTGCAGAGAAGCCACCATCGGTAGCTGAAGAGTTCACCGGACAGATCGTTGTCCTTCAGCACCCATCCGCTATCACAGTAGGATACACTCCTGTATTCCACTGCCACACAGCTCAGACTGCATGTACCCTCATGGCCATCAACAAGAAGTTGGATCCAAAGAGCGGTCAGGTCAAGGAAGAGAACCCAACCTACATCAAGGCTGGGGATGCAGCTATCGTTACGATCAAGCCAACAAGGCCAATGTGTATTGAGCCTGTAAGTGAGATTCCACAGCTCGGCAGATTCGCTATCCGTGATATGGGTATGACGATCGCTGCCGGTATGTGCATGAGTGTTACACAGAAGAAATAACACTCTTTCTCTCTTTTTTTTATAGGAAAAAACATGGCTCAGAAAGCAAGAATACGATTATCAGGCACAAGTCCTGTAAACCTCGATGGTGTTTGCGACCAGGTGAAAGCCATTGCAAACCGCACTGGAGTAAGCATATCCGGTCCAGTTCCACTTCCAACAAAGAAGTTGGTAGTTCCTGTAAGGAAGAGCCCAAGTGGCGACGGTACAGCAACATGGGACCACTGGGAAATGCGTGTCCACAAAAGACTTATTGACATTGCAGCTGATGAGCGTGCACTTAGGCAGCTCATGAGGATTCAGGTTCCAAAAGATATCAGTATTGAGATCGTACTCCAGAATTGAGTACGATTGAAAAACGACTTGAATTAGTTACAGATATATATCTGTAACATTTCTCCTCCCACTTTACTTACTTCTCTTTTTTTCTTACTTATTTGAGCTTATACTTTTATAGTAATAGTTATAAATTAACATTTGGAATTTGTTATTCTATATTCAAATGCTGTAGCATTTGAGAGGTAATTATCATGACCAATGCTTTAGATACAAATGAAGAAATGATTTTAAAAGTTCTGGAAGATTCCGATGAGCCATTAAGACCTGGTGATGTTGCAGAAGCTACTGGCATTGACAATAAGCTGGTCAGTAAATCACTCGCCAGTCTCAAGAAAAAAGGTCTTGTTTGTTCTCCAAAAAGATGCTATTATGATATCACAAATTAAAAAATATTAATGTTACACGATCATTTGTGTAACATTTTTTAACTTTGTTCATTCCTTATTTTTGCTGGTTTTGTTGGAATTGCAAAAGTGAATGTACTGCCTTTTTCCAGCTCACTTTTTATCCCAAGGCAACCGCCATGTAATTCTGCAAACTTCTTAATAAGATATAGTCCCACTCCCAATCCACTGTAAATGCGTGTGGATGAAGGATCCAGCTGACTGAATGGCTCGAATAATTTATCTATGTCCTCTTCTGAAATTCCGATCCCTTGATCTGTGACCTTGAATGCTACCATTTCATCGACAGACTCTATACGTACTTTTACTGTATTGGTTTTGTCTGAGAATTTAATAGCATTCTCTATCAGATGAAATACGGACTTTTCGACCTTCCTTGTATCAGCTATAATATAGCTTATCTCTGTTAGTATTTCAAAAGATACCATCTCAGCCTGATCAGGCAGGTATTCTTCAATATCCTCTTTAATTACCTCGATCAGTTCTTCAATACTGATGGTCTTATAGTCCATGTCAAGACTTCCTGATTCTATCTTCGAGATCTCGAGTATCGAATTGATGATTTCCAGAAGTTTCTTTCCACTTGTGGAGATATTTCTCAGATACTGATCCTGTTTCTCATTCACATCCCCGAACTTTCTTTCAATAAGGACCTCTGAAAACCCTATCACTGCGTTAAGAGGAGTTCTAAGTTCATGGCTCATATTTGCAATGAACTCGCTCTTTGTCCGACTTGCATCTTCCGCCATATACTTAGCTTTTAAAAGAGACTGTTCTGCCTCTTTACGCTCAGTGATATCCTCGCCGGCCAGTATGCAACCTGCATTGTGTCCGTTCTCATCCTTTAATTGTGTACATTTCCAGGAACATAATCGGATTAGATCTTCTTTTGTATTTATGGCACACTCGAATGGAGTTGATGCAATATCTCCGTAACAGGAAAGCATAAATGATTGAGTGACAGATTCACGGATCATTTCTGGAATGATCATCTCGAACCAGTTCGTATTGAACAACTCCTGCTCTTTATATCCCAGAAGCTCGCAGGCTTTCTTATTCACCAGTGATATCCTGAAATCATTGTTAATGACGATTATCGCAACTCCGGCCACATCCAGATAGTGCTGAGCTTTTTCCTTCTCTTTCATAAGCTCTAACTCTATCCTCTTAAGTTGGGCAATATTGACCATTATGCCATTGATACCAACGACCCTTCCATCCTTTACAATGCCTTTTGATGAGGTATGGACATAGGTGATACTGCCTGTTTTCGACACTATCCTGAACATATATGGCTTGTGTTCGCCCTCAAGTGTGAGGTCAATATCCTGAAGCAGACCCGGAAGATCCTCTGGGTGGATGTACTGCATAAAAGAGGTGCCCTTAACTTCTTCGGGACTATACCCGGTAAAATTTTCAATGGCAGGGCTGATGTATGTGAAATTGCCTTGTTCATCGATGCTGAATATAACATCATTGAGGTTTTCAATGTGTAATTTACAGAACTCTTCTATCTCTCCTATTTTTTCGTTAGCAAGTTTGAGTTTTGTCCTGAGTTCTTCACCCTCATTCTCAAGTTCTGTTAACTTCTCTGAGATATCCATATTATTTACCGTGATTATTACTTTAACCTATTATCGTTCCTTCATTGATACTAATATACATGGATCTCTCAAACTGATAATAATGCATCATGTTCAATTAATACAATTCTATATTAATATGTTTTTTATCATACTATTATATTAATGAACTAATATTGGCTTGGTAAGCTATTTCCTGATCTGAAGTAAATCCTTGTGTGCCTACTTGTTTCATCTTTATAAATGTGCTGTGATAGAAAACCCGCAGTTTCAAAAAAAATTGATGTATTTTCGTTCAGAACATGCAGCATCTAAACCTATTAGTTAATATAGTTAATTTCACATAATCTAAATTCATTCAAATGGGCCCGTAGTGTAGTGGATATCACTTTAGCCTCCGGAGCTTAGAACCCGGGTTCGATTCCCGGCGGGCCCGCTACCAAGTCCTTTTTCTTCCGGAATTTATAATTTATAAAGCTTTTCAAGATAGCTTTTGATCCTGCAATAGATGAAGTTCCTGTATCCTGCACTATCAGGGATATCGAAGGTAACTATTCCTTCCACATTCCAGAATACATTTTTGACTATCTTCCTCTCTTCCATATCATCCACAAAGAACCGGACCTTGCTAAAATCATCCACTGCCTGTCTCCAGTCGCCTGCTCTCATTTTAGACGGGTCTTTACTGCAAAGCACTTCAAATTGCTGCAATCCGAACGCATAGGTCTCAAACCATTGCCTGTCTTCCTTTGTCAGTGCAATGATCCCCTGCTTCGCATCATCTGTCATCTGTTTTACAAGTAGGTCTATATCCTGACTTGTAAACTCATTCCTGTCAAATTTCTTAAAGAACACATCTAATTTTTCCACAATTTTTCCCCCTATACTAAATATTTATGTTCCCTATCAGTAGATAAACATTCCCTTTATTTTTCCACAGATTTATTGGCATCACATATTCTCAAGCTGGCGGTACTATCCAGGTAGATGGCAAAACTGGAATGAGATGAATACAATTACCTCTAGTTGTCCTTAGGTTGCTGCATGGTTGGACGTACATCCACACAGGGACGATTCGGATAGCTATGTGTGGATAAACCAGGGCAATAAAAAAAGGGCAATACATGCAATATATGGGCTATCTTATGATCCTTAGAAGATTGGCTAAAAGTGCGTATAAATAAAAGAAAGGTCTGTGAAATATATACTTCAAAAATGATATCCCACTCTATACTCTGAATGAGTTTATTGATGAGGTTTTTACAATGAAATATTCGAACTGAAAACTCTTTGTGTTGGCTACGATCTCCCTTTCGATATGCAGGATATCAAAAGTTAGTTTAGTGCGATCTTAATATGATAAGCAATATAAATTCCTAACATGATCACTGCTATAATTTTAAAAATCACTGTTATATTTTGAAGTTTCATTATGATCAAGCCCTTTATTTTTACCTTTCTCTATGAAATTCTCTTCTT
>Ga0255365_10001_pt1 | contig 61462 bp, 61 predicted proteins | sample ANMaggSeSYBR01J3_FD_182089 | JGI IMG/M metagenome (GOLD analysis project Ga0255365, IMG submission 182089) | Sediment cell enrichment communities from methane seep in Santa Monica Basin, California, United Staets - ANME aggregate JGI... | ecosystem: Environmental > Aquatic > Marine > Cold seeps >... | reverse complement strand
GATTTCCCATATATTCTGGATTTAATGCGTGATATGCCGGATCTCCTTCTCCCCAAGGTAATGTATGACAATTCGATCATGCGTGAATTCGAAAGGCTTGATCCGAAAACGATCGAACTGATCTGTATCGGTGTTGCATCTGCCCTTCGGTGCGACCATTGTATGAATATGCACATCCGTGTGGCAAACAGGCTCGGGCTTACCAAGGAAGAGATATTTGATGCTGTTCTGATCGCTGGTGCCATTTCCAATGCATCCGTACTTGCGGAAGGCACACGTGCCCTTGATGCAGAGTTCAATGGCAGGAAATGTGATGGCAACGATGATTGTGATGTTTGCAAGATCGCGAATCACGATTAAAAAAAGCATGATGATGCTGTTTTAAGCATCATCTATATTTAATTCAATTTGTTTTTTATAATTTCATCTTATCGATTCTATCTTATCCCAGAAGCGGGATTCCCTAAAGAAGTGCACCTGCGATGTACCCAAGGATCACTCCGCCGTTCAGGAATGGAAGTCCTGCCTGTGGCTTTCCTTTCATGACGAATATTGTAAGTCCGATGAATCCGATAAGTGTTCCTATTATTGCTCCAAGGGCAGGGTATGATATGAACCCTGTGTGGGCAATGAATACGTTTGCAGATACCACCAGAACGGTTGGCATGACCGCATCCCCAAGTCCCATAAAGAACGCATCTCTTTCACCTTCTTTTTTCATGCCGTCCTTTATGAATGAATAGTTCAGCTTTTTCGGGATGACGAAAAGTATTGGCAATCTGAGGTCCATCACACCTTCCGCAAGATCGATCATGTGCTTTGTCTTATAGACCGATATGGCATCGTATATTGCAAGAAGTGATAACAGGACGATCGCTGGCAGGATGCCAAAGGATATTCCGAATATCGAACTGGCAGCAGCTCCGATTATTATGCCGATGGTATCTATGACATACCATTCCGGGAACTTGTAAAGGACGATGGTGAGTGCAATTGCCAGTATAATTCCCAGTGTACTGCTCAATGTCTCACTTATTCCAAGCAGATACAAGATCGGATAAAATCCATAGAATATGGTGGCTCCTACTGCAAGCAATATTGTCAGTTGTATTACCCATTTCATGTTACGTTTGATGGCAAGCAGTAACAGGAATGTGAATGCGAGGATGAATCCTATGTAATAGAACGAATTGGCAGTTGATTCGGGATTCTCTACGGCTTGCATTCCCAATTTATCCATTGGGGATGCCAGTATCAATGCGAGAACCTGTACTATTAGGATCAACCCGGCCATTGCGAACATTGGCAGATAATCTTTGAATGTGTCTTTTTCGGAACTCAATATAATTCTCCCTGTACCCAAAATATCTATGTAGTGCAAATTTGAAATATCGGCACAGTATTTAATAGTATGTAATTGTTATAATAGGTGTTATCAGTTATACATCGATGTTGTTATCGATAGGATTGCTGTATTTTAGTAAATGAGGTAAAATGATGGATTCCCGGGACATTGTATTTTCGATCGTGATGGTTGTATCTTCTTTTGTGCTGACCTATGAATGGCTTGGCAGGTTCAAACCCAACTCTGCTAATTCTTTGATAATACTCTCTGCTATTGTAATGGTAGGTGCATTGGCTGCGATGATCCTTTCTCTGGATATCAGGCTTCGGAGGATCGAAAAGACGCTGGATGATAAGGAACGTTCTCTTCGTATCAATATACAGAGCATTGAGGGCTCAATGGACAAGAAGATGAACGAAGTTATCACTGTAGTGGATGAGGCAATGGACGTAGTTAATAGGAAATCATATCGTTAATTCCTTCTCTTTTTTTCTTTGAACTAAGCAGAATCAGTTGCATTACAAACTGTTCTATTATATTGTGCCTGTCGTCATATGTCGAAACCCATATATGTGTGCTAGTATATATGGGATTTGTAATATTGCTAAGATTCAAGGGAGTGCGTATATGCGCATCAATTTAGAACCAATTGGCATAATTAAAAAGGCTGGAAAGTATTCAGAAATATTGATATATTCTGAATTTGAGCAGATCATAAAAAATCTGGTCTCAATGGTGGGAAAAGGCTCTGTTGGTGGTCAGGAGCTTCTAGTGGTGCATAAGAACTGTACTAGTAGCGATGGACACCAGGTCGAAGTGACCAGGACAGAGGTAGTTGAAAGAGATGGTAATGTCCTTAAAGTTGGAAAAATGAATGCAAACGATGATTCTGTCATCGATATCAGACTTTCCATTACCGATGGTCTCTCTGGAGATCTATAATATTTACATCATTTGAACATGGGTACGGATATTGGGGATCTACTTCTTAAAGATGCCATCGAGTTAGCTGGGCTTTCAAATAAAGTGGTGGCTATCGATGCGTATAATACTCTTTATCAGTTCTTAAGTATAATCAGGCAACGTGACGGAACCCCTCTAAAGGATTCCAGCGGTCAGATCACTTCTCATCTTTCGGGTATCCTTTACAGGCTTACCAGTCTCATCGAAGCAGGTGTCAAACCTATTTTTGTCTTTGATGGTAAACCTCCTGATTTCAAATCAGATACTCTGGCAAAACGGCATGAGTTTCGGGAAAATGCAACTGCTAAATGGGAAGATGCAAAAGCACAGGGGCTTGAGGAAGAAGCCTACAAGTATGCACAGGCCTCCTCAAAAGTGACCCGTGAGATGATCGATGATTCTGTCAGACTATTGGAATTGATGGGTATCCCTTATGTGAAAGCACCATCCGAGGGGGAGGCACAGGCCTCATACATGGTCCAAAAAGGGGATGCTGATTATATCGGTTCACAGGACTATGATTCTTTTCTTTTCGGTGCACCACGGGTGGTTCGAAATCTCACTATTACCGGTAAGCGAAAGCTTCCGAAAAAGAACATCTATGTGGATGTTAAACCTGAGGTCTTATCCCTTGAGGATTCCCTTGGGGAACTTGGCATTACAAGACAGCAATTGATCGATATTGCCATGTGTGTAGGCACAGATTATAATACCGGTCTCGAGAACATCGGTCCGAAAAGAGCGCTTAAACTGGTGAAGGAACACGGCGATATAAAAGCTGTACTTGAAGAACTTGGCAAAGAGATCGAAGACCTTGACGCTAAAAGGGATTTCTTCATGAACCCGCCGGTCACAGATGATTATGAGCTTAAATGGATCAAGCCTGACCGTGCCGGGGTAATTGATCTTCTCTGCAAAAAACACGATTTTTCAGAGGACCGGGTCAATAAAGCACTTGACCGCCTTGAAGCGAACATGGGTGGCAGTCAAAGCACTCTTGATCAGTGGTTTTAAGTGTTCTTTATTAAAGGAACCCCGGTCATTTCCGGTGGCTTTTCAATGCCTATTATCTTCAGTATGGTGGGTGCAACATCTGAAAGCCTTCCTTTTTGAAGTTCAACTCCCTTTTCCTGTGTCACATAGATACAGCGGACCGGATTTGGCGTATGGGCCGTGTGGCATTGCCTGTCCGTATTGTTGCAGAACTCTACCATCTTTTCGGCATTGCCATGGTCTGCCATTATCATGGCTTCGCCACCTGCTTCCTTTATTGCAGTAATTATCTTTCCTACACAATCGTCAACGACCTCGACCGCTTTCACGGCCGCTTCCATTATGCCGCTATGTCCTACCATGTCCATGTTGGCAAGATTGAGTACGATCACATCATACTTTCCAGATCCTATCCTTTCTATCAGCTCTTCGGTGACCTCATAGGCACTCATTTCCGGTTTCAGGTCATAGGTTGCCACCTTTGGGGATGGGATAAGACACCTGTCCTCTCCTTCGTTCTGCTTCTCAACTCCTCCGTTGAAAAAGAATGTCACATGTGCATATTTTTCGGTCTCAGCTATACGCAACTGCTTTATTCCCTCTTTGCTGAGCACCTCTCCCAATGTGTTCTTCAGTTCTTCCGAAGAGAAGGCTATGGGGACATCCAGCCTTTCATCGTATTCTGTCATGCATACAAAATGCACTTTTGGATGGCTTTTGCGTTCAAAATTGTCAAATTCATCATTCACGAAAGCATAGGTCAATTGCCTTGCACGATCAGGGCGGAAATTGAAGAAAATGACCGTATCTTTTTCATTCACAGTTCCTATGGGTCTACCATTTTCATCGACGATCACCGTAGGTTTGATAAATTCATCATTCTCGCCTCTCTCATAACCTTCCGAAATGGCATCAATGGGTCCTTTTGAATAATACACTCCCTCGCCCCGGGTAATCGCATTGTATGCATCTTCGATCCGTTCCCAGCGGTTATCCCGGTCCATGGCATAATAACGCCCTGAAACTGTGGCTATCTTTCCGACTCCCAGGTTGTTGCAGTATTCCACATGTTCCTTCATATCCTCAAGCGCTGCTCTTGGAGGAACGTCCCTTCCATCGAGGAATGCATGGACGAATATTTCAGTAATACCTTCAGCCTTTGCAAATTCAATAAGCGCACGTAGGTGCTTCATGTGGCTGTGGACACCACCGTAAGAGAACAGTCCCATAAGGTGCAATGCAGAACCCTGTGCTTTTACATTTTCAATTGCTTGTTTCAATACAGGGTTCTTGAAAAAGTCCCCGTTCCCGATATCCCGGTTGATGCGTGTAAGGTCCTGGTAGACAACACGTCCTGCACCTATGTTCAAGTGCCCGACCTCTGAATTCCCCATCTGTCCTTCAGGCAGTCCCACATCTTCACCTGAAGCGCTGAGGAGTGTATTCGGATATGTCTCTAGCAGATCATCAAGGTTGGGGGTGTTGGCTGTATGGATAGCATTTCCTTCCACTTCAGGGGAATATCCCCAGCCATCAAGTATGGTCAACAGAAAAGGTCTTTTGGTAAAATTCATGCGAAGTAGATTATCCTGATGGTTATTAAATACGCTGATTTGCAAGTCGTAAGAAAATAGTGACAAATAAAAGAGTAGTGTTCCTGCCAGTTTATTGGCAGGAACTATGTAATGTCTACAGTCTGTTCATTCATATCTCAAAGCATCTACCGGCTTCATCTTGGATGCACTGTATGCAGGGATAACACCGGAAATAACTCCTATCAGCATTGCAAGTCCTATTCCAAGGATTATTAGTTCTGGGGACAGGCCGGTTGCTGAACTCGTGGCAGTACGTCCGATCTGCAATCCGCTCATGGGTATGACAACTCGTGAAACGATCTCTCCAAGAACGATTCCTAAAAACCCACCTACAAAACCCACAAGTGCAGAATTCATAACGAATATCATCATGATATCCCTGTTCTTCGCACCAATGGCTTTCATTGTGCCGATCTCTTTTGTCTTTTCCATTACGGAAGTGAACATTGTATTTGCAATTCCCACTGCGCCTACTAAAAGAGATACTCCTGCAATTGCACCAAGGAAGAACGTCATTGATGAAACCATGTCAGATACTCCGTCCATCTGTGATTTTGAATCTGTTACTGAAAAATCCCTGTCCTTTTCAGCAACATGACGTGAGATCAGAAGGTTACTCTCTATATCTTCAACAGCCGATTCCACGACATCTTCATCTTCAACCTTTATCACAATTGATCCGTACACGTCCTTTTCTGCATCATCGATAACATTTATTGCAGCATCTATGGGCATTATTACTGCATTATTGCTCTCGCCGTCTTCCAGTATTCCTACCACCCTTACAGATCTATCTTCTATGGTGATAACTCGGTTCACTCCAATTGGCTGGTCGAAGAGCTCATTTGCGACATTGTATCCGATCACCGCTACATAATTGTCCGATGGCTCAAGGGCACGACCTGAATCATAGTCCATCTCCGATGTGTACTTCCATACCTGTGTATCCACGCCGGTAACTGATAGGGATGCGGTCTCCCCTGTGAATTCCACGTCGGCTTTCCCACTGATCTGGCCGTACATGTACTCGATCTCTTCGATCGATCGGAGTGCTATTATATCCTTATCCGTAAGCTCATCTTCATCAGTGGTGGTGGTAGCACCTCCTCCGCCTTCGCCTCTACCTGGTCCCATTGATGACTGAGCGCCGGAATATCCTGGTGTGATGGTTATTATCGTAAGGTCCATATCCTCAAAGCTGCTCTCAACACTTTCCGTCATTGCATCTCCAAGAGCAACTATACTAACTACTGATGCGACACCTATGACGATGCCAATGATGGTCAGCCAGCTTCTGATCTTACTGTGCAGAAGGATGTTGGTTGCAAGTTTAAGAGATGTTTTGAACCTCATTGTTCCCTTTCCCTGTCCTTTCTCTTTTTATATACTACAGCAGCTCCTGCAACGATTACGCCGAGGATCAGAAGGTATGTGGTAGTGCTGGTCCCGCTACTTGTATCCCTGTTCTTGGCGTATGCCACATCACTTTCTCCACTTGCACCCGAGGTAAATGAAATATCAACGTTTTTCTCAACTGAAAGCCTCTGACCAGTTGAATCAGTATATTCGATAATAGCTGTCAGTTCATTTCCTGAACTTCTGCTGGCAGATCGGCCTGCAGGTATATTTTCTCCAGTACCAGTTTTTTCATCATCACTATTTTCGTTCATTGCAACATTTGCAGATTGAACAATGTTGAAAGAAGTGATTGTGTAATCTCCTTTTTCCAGGTTTCCTACAATGGTCGAGGAACTTCCTGTAACTGTGTACCCATCCTGCTCAGGAATTGATACTTTCACAGAATATGCTTCATTGTTGCCCACATTGGCAACAGAAAGTGAGACTTCCCCACTTGCACTCTCGGAGAACGAAACATCAAAATCGGTTTCTCCTCCCACAAAAAGTCCGGCTTTCGTAGTGATCTCATTTGTATTTGAGTCATAATCCTCAAAACTCAGGCAGATGTCCAGCTGATAAAGCCCGGGAATCGCATTCACATCAGCCATAACGGTGTAGCTTACAGTTGCAGATTCACCGGCATCGAGGTATGCGATATATTTGGTGTTATCAGAATATACCGGCAGAACAACTCCGCTTTCTTCATCCCATGATATTACCATGTTCTTCAGGGGTGAATTTCCGGTGTTGGTCACAATGAACTCAAGCGGTTCTTCGGTTGCTATGTCGATGTTTGATTTAGTTATGGTGACGATCTGTGCGTATTCCTTTCCACGGACGTCAATATTGACGGTCGTTGTGATCGTACCGCCGTTCTCACTATCAGTTACAACTATATCCAGTTCATACAGGTCTTCTGGCGCGTCATTATCTATAAAAAGTTTATATTTGAGTATGGCAGCATCATCTTCGTCCTGCCGTGAGTTCAGATATGGTATTGTCTGGGTCAGGGATTCACCGGTCACTTTTGAGAATGGATACTCCGGTTCGATGGTAACTGTAACGTCTTCAAGGTCTGAATTTCCATCGTTCATCACACTAAGGGTGATTTCCATGGTCTCTCCCGGCCTTGCAGGATCTGGGTTTTGATTTAACATATCAACCGTTATCATTGAGGAATCCACATAAATTGCTGCAGAAGCACTTCCAGTGCTCATGCAGACAAGTAGTAGTAATAGTATCATTTTTTTCATATCAATTCTCCATCTTATTTCTGTATTCTATTTTCTCGACCTGTCCGTCCCTGATGTAGACTATCTTGTCTGCATACTGTACCGGTTCGGTATCATGTGTGACAATAATGATTGTTTTCTTCTCTTTCTGGTGCATCTCGTTCAGGAATTCCAGTATGTATGTTCCGGTTTTACTGTCGAGGTTGCCGGTTGGTTCATCGGCCAGGATTATCGGTGGATCAATGGCCAGTGATCGCGCAATGGCCACTCTTTGGCGTTGTCCTCCGGAAAGCTGGGACGGCAGGTTTGTAAGTTTATCTCCGAGACCCACGATCTCCAGAAGTTCCTGCCCTCTCTTTTTAGCAATATCGGGGGCTACTTCCTGAAACTCGAGGGGTAGCATTACATTTTCTAAAGAATTGAGTGTGGGGATCAGGTTGAACTGCTGAAAAATGAATCCTATGCTTTGCCCCCTGATCTGTGCAAGATCTGACTCCTTTAACTTTGATATGTCCTGATCTTCAAGCCGTATGATACCTTTACTTGGAACATCAAGGCAACCTATCAGGTTCATCATTGTACTTTTCCCGCTTCCGCTGGGTCCAAGGATCACAACAAATTCTCCACTGTATATGTCCAGATCCACATTTTTCAATGCATCAAATTCAATTTCTCCCATCTGGTATGTTTTCCAGACATCACTGAGCTTTATCAGTGGGGTATTGTCCTCTTGCATTTCAACACGTTCTGTTCCATTCATATTTTCAATCGTCTCGTCTATTTTTTTGTTTTCATGGAAGCACCTGTAAGGTAAATCTGGAGGGGGTACAGGTGCCATTCATGGGGTGGTGTGGTACTAATGGCACTGTTCCAGTACCACTTTGTACAACCCTGCATTAGTGGTCTTGAATATAAGCATACTTTATAATTTAAGTAAAAAATAAGATTTAAATTGATGATGAAGCTTCTTAAAGACTTCTTATTCTTAAAAAAACTATTTAATTGCATTATAATTGAATTAGGATTGTTTTAGTGTATTTAATTCAAAAAATATGCTATTTGTGGTATACTGCAGATCATAAAAAAGTGCTGATAATAGATGGTCATAATAAAGTGCAGATCCGTTCAAAAGCAGGAGTATGTAGGACAATTAATTATTTGCGTTTATGCTCATCTTTCAGGAATATGACATTACCTCTTCCTTCCTTCATTTTTTCAACCCAGTCCTTTTTCTCAAGATCGTTTAGCATCATACTAACCTTTCCTTCTGAATAATCGATCTTGCTTCGAATGTCCTTTTGTGTCATGCGGCCATCATTGGACAGGAGTATTTTCACAATTTCCTGCAGGTCTGAAGGTAGGTCCTTCATATATTCAGGATATGTCATATTCTCGTCTTCCGATAGAACTTCTTCAGCATATTCAGGTGCTGAATATTCTGTAATTTCTATTTCCGGTTCAAAGTGGTGCCTTTTTTTATCTTTTTTAGTCTTTGATGTTGTTCTCTCAATTGTTACCATCAGTATGATCGCAAGTAAAAGGTAGAAGACTATTGAAATGGTACCTGCCTGTGTAGTTGGCTGATTCTCATTTTCTTCACTCTCCACAATGTCTGAATAAACAGGCATAAGCAAAAGATCGATCACATAGGTGCCATTGTCAGTGATGGTCAGTGGAACTTCTGTGGAATATTCGAGTTTGTTCTCTTTATATGAAGTAGCTGTGATCAGATAATTTCCCGGAGGTAATTCTAATGAGTAGATGCCGTATTGTGGAACTATGGACTGGATTGGCGTGGTGTTTATCTCTATATATGCATTGTCAGTCGGTTCGAAAGTGTCCCACTCATAAACCACTCCATGTATGGTAGCAGTGCTATCTGCACTTGCTAATGGCATTGATGCCAGGATGATGGCTATCCAGAATATAATTGTGATGGGCTTCATTTTTTATTTAATTATTTTGACGTTTATTGATAAATACATGGGACATCCATTCCATTGGAATTGTTCCATTCCCTTCTTCGTAACTGTAGGTCCCGTTTCCGGATAGTGCTGCAAAGCCATCTCCTATGGCCTTGAAATTAATACTCTGTCCGCGTACCATAACTATGGTGGATGTTCCATTGATGTCCATTGTGCCGTTCACATTGCGATAAGACACAATTTTAGGATCGATGTTACCTTCTGTTGTATATTCTCCATCGATGAAAACGTTCTTGTCATTATTTTCATCCCTGATTGTGACCACAGCGTTTTGGACCGAAAGGGCTATTTCGATGTTTCCTGAAAGAACCGCAGTTCCATTTCCACTTGCATTCAGGTATACTTTATCCTTTAGTTTGACCTGTCCAGGTTTCATTATTCGTTCGTCATTGAATATCTGTGGCACTATCTCATGAACAATTCGGAGTTCTTCAAGTGCATTGAAAAGGTACTCTTTCTGTTCTACGCTAATGGTCGTGTAGCTTTCATTGTTTTGCGAAAGTTCATCCGAAAGGGTCTTGTTCATCTTAGCATTTTCGAGATGCTGGCGAAATTCTCCTATTCTATTGGTCAGTAAGTTAACATCCTTTCCTTCATTTTCCAGCCTCTCCACTTCTTTCTCGAAATAGTAAAGTGCACCTTCGGATCTTTCTATATCCCTGTCTATGATATTGACAATATCCTGATCATCTACAAAAAATAGTTTTTTATGTTTATATGGTGGTTTATGTTCGCTATCAAATGGCCAGTAACTGTTGTCATGCCCTATGTCCGATGTGAACCAGATGGGTTTTACGACCTCGTGTTGTAAATTATCCTGTCTATCAGCACAACCGGAAGTCAGTAGTATGAATGTCAGTAAAGCCAATGTAATGCCTAATACCTTTTTCATTTTGATAATCCTCTTTCCCAGATCAATGTGATCAATGACTACTTCCAGTTCTGCTATTGAAGATATAAACATACTTTATGAAGGGACCGTATTTTGTTTTTTCGTATATTGAAATATGTGTTTTGTGAGCCTTTTTAACTTCAATATACTTTTTTTATCCTTCATTGATAAAAAGAGAGCTTAAATATGTATAAAATTCATTTTTATATCTGTATTATTCATTTATATCTCTTTTATTCGTATTATTAAGTTTCTTTGATGATCGATCAATATGATCTTATTCAAATTATTCTACATACAAAAGTATCGATTTATTGTATTATTTTTTCAATTTAAAGGCTTATTGATTCCAAATATCGGTTTTAGAGATTTAATAAGCTTCCTTTTTACAATTAAAAGCTTTATTTCTCTTTTATCTGAAAGTATGCTTATATTCTCGACTGTCAGTGGATGCATTGTGAATACTCGGGTATTGCCGGGACACAGAGATGATAATATGAACAATAAAACATTGAAAACAATTGGTTGCTTTGCAGCTATCCTGATGGTATTCAGTTTGTTTCCAACAGGTGCGCTCGCGGCAGAAGACAGTACGACAAAAGATCTCCCAATGATGAAGTTCGGCGAAAATAATAGGATGGGATATGGGATCGGTGGAGGCTCTTTCCTTTCTGATGACCGCCCTGTATGTCCAGTGGAGTTCGAAAGTGAAGAAGATGCATTTGAGTTTCACAAAGAGCGTTTGATCACTTCCTTTGATAAAAGGATCGAAAGGTTGGAGACTCTAAAAGAGAACCTCGATGATATTGGTAATGACGAGATCACTGAGGAACTTATAGATGAGCACATAGTTCGGCTTGAAGACGCAAAGGAGCTCATATCTTCTGCTGAGGACAAAGAAGAAATTAATGAAGTGATGGGATCATTGTCTTCCATATTTGAAGATATGCCTGAAGAACTTAGAAGATCAAATTCCAAAATGCATTTTCGTGGATCTATGAACGGCATGCATTCAAGGGGCATGGTTTCAGTTGAAGAATGAGTATCGGTCATTGAATTATGAAACATCTTTCAGTCAAAAATGGAGCAAACAGCTCCATCTTTATTTTCGTGTGTTTGATGTTTGTTCTATGATACAATAAAGAATTGATACAATGTTGTTTAATATGAAAAAAGGTCTGGCAACTTTCTCCATACTGCTAATTTTATTATGTTCAATATCGGGGACTGCTTATGCAAGGGGGAATATGTCTGATAAAGCCGGATTTGGCCCCAGAGTCAATGGATTTACAAACCTTATAGATTCAAAAATAGAGCTCCTTGAGAACGAGCTCGAAAACAGCGATGATCTATCGTTCATTGAAGAAACTGGGATCATGATATTTGAGCTGGAAAATGTCAGGGATGAAATTCGGGAAGCTTCTAATGAGCGCGAGTTTGCATCTTCCCTTAATAAGTTCAATTCTCTAATGGAAAACTCTTCCGAAGATCTCGAACAAATTTTTATGAGCAACCAAGAAACGTCTGTTGCTCGAATTGCTGCTTTAAGGAATGTAAGTGTGTCAATGAATGATGTAAGAAATAAAAGTGTACAAATGAATAATGCAAGTGGCGATAGGAAGTCTTCAATTCTGAAGGCCGAAAGACAGAATCCTATTAAGAACGTTTCCTCAAGATCTACAATAGTTAATGGAAATAAAAATAGAGCTTCAAGTTCCCATTATAATTTCTTAACCAGCTTTGTGAATAAAATAATGTCTTTCTTCTAACTTACATTTTTTCGATTTAAGAACATTTATGCAATATGAGTTCAATTCAATTTCTTATGGACCTGAATAAAATTGACTGGAACGATGTCTGGAAAGAACAGATGAGGCTTTATAATGAGGTGGAGGGAACTCTGGAAAAAGTTGATATCTGGGAAAGCAAGGAAAATGCTAGAAGATACTGGGAAATGTCCCAGAACAAGGGTGCTGACCGCATTGAGCAGACTTTGAGTGAGCTCGATCTTAGAGCTGATTTGCGCGTTCTTGATATTGGTTCCGGACCAGGTGCTCTTGCAATCCCGATCTCAAAACTTGTTCGGGAAGTGGTTGCAGTTGAACCCTCGGACGGGATGATCTCCGTATTGCAGGAAAATATCGAAAAACTGGACATCAGCAACATCAATTGCATTCACAAAGGGTGGGAAGATATTGATATTGATGAACTTGGCGGGAAATTTGACATAATTATTGCTTCCTATTCGCTGAATGTGCCCGATATAAGACAAACGTTCGAAAAGATACAGGATGTTTCTAGTGGCTCTGTTTACGTTTACTGGTTTGCAGGGGAGACCTCCTGGGATGATCAATACCGTGCCATATGGCCTGCTCTGCATAATGAGGAATACCACAGTTCTCCTAAATGTAATGTCATGTACAATGTCCTTTATGACATGGGTCTATTTCCCAATATGGAGGTGTTCCCAATGCAGAGAAGTATGACCTTTTCTTCCATGGATGAAGCTGTCAAACACTATGTTCCGCATTATAGGGCATACACTGATGAACAGGTCTCAATACTCCGGGAATATTTGAAAGAGATCCTGCCGGTCAATGAAGATGGTTCCATACTGCACCTTGGGGATACTACTCGGGTCCGTATGTGGTGGGACAACGATTCTGATAATTGAAAAAGGCTCAGGAAAGGTCCGGATGGATGTCCTTTTTGAAAAGACTGTATTCCTTTGCCAGCATGACAAAGGTCACCAGAAAAGAGAGTCCGTCAGATAATGGGAATGCCATCCATACTCCCTGAAGTTCAAAGAAACGAGGAAGTATCAGGACAAGTGGTATCAGGAAAAGTACCTGTCTGCTGATCGATAGGAAAAATGCTGGCTTCGCTTTTCCCAGTGTCTGATATATGGATGCTCCTATTATCTGGAATCCGACCAGGGGCAGTGCAAGTGCCATTATCCTCATTGCTGTTTTTCCTGCCTCTATCAACTGTTGGTCAGTGGTGAATATGCTGAACAACTGAGTTGGGAATATGAAGAGCAGTAAGAACCCTGCAATTGATACCAATGTAGTTATTTTCATGGCCAGTGCTGTAGAACTGATGACCCTTTCGTAGTTCTTTGCACCATAATTGAACCCTACGATGGGTTGCAGGCCCTGTACAATGCCTATCATTGGCATGAAAGTGAACATGAACAATCTATTTACTATGCCAAATACTGCTATGGGAATATCTCCTCCGTAAATAGCAAGCACATTATTTATCACGATAACCATCAGGCTGCCCGATGCACTTCTTGCAAATGAGGACGTTCCGATGGTGACCATCTTTTTCAGTATCTCGGGGTGGGGTACGAAATACCTTATGTGGAAATGAAAACTGCTCATTCCCTTTGTGAAATAATATAGTAGGTAGAGGGCACTTACCACCTGTGAAATAACGGTTGCAATAGCTGCACCTTTTATGCCCATATTCAGTCCAAAGATGAATATGGGGTCAAGGATTATGTTAAGCCCTGCTGATATTACCATTGTGAACATGGCCACCCTTGCATTTCCTTCTGCACGAACGATGTTATTGAGTGTCATGGAAAATGCAAAGAATATAGTTCCGTAGAGGATTATCTTTGTATAATCGTATGCAAAAGGCATGATGGTTTCTGTGGCACCGAACATTCTCAGCAGGGGTTCAATGTAAACAACACCTAATATCGTCATAATAATGCTAAGTGCAAGTATGGCAGTTATGGCGTTTCCGAGTGCGATATCTGCACGTTCGTGTATCCTTGCACCTAAGCTTCTGGAGATAATGGACGCACTCCCTATGCCTATTGTGAGTGCTATTCCCATGATTATCATCTGGATCGGGAATGCAATGGTTATCCCTGCAATACCCTGTACACTTTCCGCTCCAAGTGCCCGTCCTACGAAAATAGTATCTACAAGACTATAGAGGGCCTGAACTATCATTCCAACGGTCGCAGGCAATGAAAGCTTAAAAAGGACCTTTTTAATGCTATCTTCTGAAAGCATTCTGGATCTTTCGTTCATAGGTATTTCCTCAGAAGTCTGGGGATGAAAAGAAAACACCTTATAAAACAGTTCCGTATTTATCTCTTTTAGTGTGACTTTTAGGATTATGACCTAACCGGTCGGCATTACAAAAGTAGTTCAATGGTATAATAATATATTAAATTAATAATATCAGTTAGTTGTGCAATTTTATACCTATGGGTGAAAAAACATCTTTATCATTAGATAATGTCAGATTTCCGAAAAACAACCAAAATTCCTACCATTTCCCGGACATTTCAAGTCTGTGGCCAACGCTACATCTTTTAAATAGTTCTACACTTGTGTCGGTATCCGGCGCTTTAAGGATATACCTTGCTTTCCTTTTACTACAATTGCAATTCAATGTACTTTCCTGTATAGGTGGCGGCCTGGTGGTATATTCTGTGTATACTCTCGATCGCGCCCTTGATTCTGAGGAAGACGCAGTTAACAGGTCTGAGCTTATCGGAGCGAGACGGGATATTGCACTATTTGTGTCATTGTTGACATTCCTTATTGGTGCTTATTTACTGTTCCTTGACGGTTTATTGCTTCTTGCTTTTTTGCCTTTGGTGACCGGTTTCCTTTACAGTAAAGGGATCAAGGTCGGAAAACATCATCTCAAGCTTAAAGGCGGCCTCGGTGTGAAGAATCTCGTTGTCGGCATAACCTGGGGTGCATTCATTGCCGGTATTGCAGGTTGGTATGCAGAAAGCATATTGCCGGTGTTTGCTGTATTCCTTTATTTTGGGTGCAAACTTTTCGTAAACTCTTCAGTGTATGATTTCAAAGATCTCAAAGGCGATGCCCTGGCAGGAATAAAAACACTTCCTGTAAGTCTTGGCGAAAAAAAGACACGTGCTATCCTTCTGGGCATCCACCTGTTCTCTCATTCCCTTTTATCGATCCTGATAATGTCAGAGCTTCTTGCCTATGAACCGATGTTACTGGTCTACAGCTTCATTGCAGGTCTTGTCTGTATCAATCGTTTTGCAGCCCCGGTTGAAAAAGAGTCAAAGAACAGGTTGTACAAACGACTGTTCGTTGTGGATGGCGAATCGAGTATGATCGTAGGGCTAAGGGCGATCATGGGAGTTTGATATTTGTATGGAAGATCAAAGGGATTTGATCTCCCTTGCTTTCTCTTTATAATGCTCAAATAACTCTTTTCCCCATTGCACAGCAGCTTCATCGTGTCCTATTAGATCGTTTTGTGGGTCATATGTTCCATTCTTGAAAAACAATGACATGGAAAAGAAATTGTCGGTTACAATAAATGCGACCTTTGCTTCATCTATCAGGTAGAGCTTTGTATTGTCAGAGTTCAGATACGTCTCCAGTGAATCTCTGTATTCGTTCTTCACCTTTTCGAAAACATTTGTTGTTAGAACAAGCTTTGTAGGAACATCATTTTTGGCTAGACTGACAAAGAATTCCGGATATACCGGGATAAATATAGTGGAAACCCCATCAATTTCACTTGATCTATTTATGTTTCCAAGGAAATTCTTATGGGAATCATATATGTTTTCCAGACCTTCCTGGTGGACAGAGCATTCGCCAAGGTCACCGATCCTATCAAGAAGCTTTTGTGGTATTCCATCAAGTAAGTGTTCTTTCCAGAAATCATCGTTCCTTTCTATTGAATCAAGGGTTTTTATCAGTGGTTTTAGATACTTGGATGCTACCTTTCCGATCGGTGTAATGTGGTACTTTTTTTCATCTTTAACTATAAGGTTTGAAGCTACCATCTCTTTTATTCGGGGGGGATATCTCTGGTGAACTCACCTTGAAATATTCTCTTATTTGTGATAATGTACGAGGTTCTTCTTCTATAAAGAAAAGAAGGTCTTTTCTTTTTTCTGAAAATGTGAGAACGCTTAGCAATCCACTTGATTTCATTTCCCTCAGCTCCATGTTGTTGGGTGTGCCGATTACATATATAATTAATGGACACCTTTTAAATATTTAGTATTACATACTTGGATTTTTTAAAACCCTGCTACCCTTTTTCTTTAAGTTTTGATAGTATCCACTCGATAAGTTCGTATCAATGGTTCGTACTCCCCGTTTCACCACATATACAATTGAAAATTATCTTACTTCTACTGTAAATATGTAGCGATAGCTCTAAAGGAAAAATCGGTCATAAAAAAGAAGCGAATGTGTGCAAAAACACACATCCAATATGTTATCAGTGCAGGAAGTGTCTCATTCCAGTGAACACCATTGAGATGTTCAGACGATTTGCAGTAGCTATGACCTCATCGTCCCTTATGGATCCGCCTGGTGAAATTATGTATCTTATATTGCTTTCATCAGAATAAATTATACTGTCATCGAATGGGAAGAAAGCATCAGAAGCCATGACAGAATCTGAAAGTATAGATTGCCAGTATTCTTCAAAGCTCATATCCGGCTTTTCCCTTTCATAGATGATCTCAAGGTTCTCTTTTGCTTTTGTTGCTGCAAGTTTGCGTATGGAATCAACACGGTTTGGCTGTCCTGCTCCCATTGCTATCATAACGTAGCATCCGTCCTTGTATTCGTATGCAAGTGTCACAGAATTGGATTTTGTGCTCTTGCAGGCGCAAATACAGAATTCGGACAGTCCACGTTTCTCTTCAGGGTACGCAGTTTCAGTAACACAGTCCCACTTCTCGTAAAGCCCGATGTTCCTTGTCTGTTTCAGCATTCCTCCAATCACATATTTGTATGTGGTCTCGGTATCAAATGCTTCGTTGAACTGTGGCAATTCAAGAAGGCGCAGATTTGAGCTCTTATCTTTCAGATATTCAAGGGCATCATGCTCGAATCCTGGTGCGAGTATGATCTCCACGAACTTACCCTTAAGGAACTCTGCGGATTCAAGATCGAATGTGGTATTGGTGCAGATTATACTACCAAATGCTGATACAGGGTCACCATCCCATGCATGCTCCAAAGCTTCGCAAAGAGTGTTACCAGTTGCCAGTCCGCATGGGTTATTGTGTTTGACAATGGCAACTGCGGGATTTTCGTTGCCTACCTCTTTGATTGTCTGGAGGGCATTGTCCGCATCTACATAGTTGTTGTATGAAAGTTCCTTTCCATGCAATTGCTTTGCATTTGAGAGTGCAGGACCAATGATCGCTTCATCCTTGTAGAATGTAGCTTCCTGGTGCCAGTTCTCTCCATATCTGAGCTTTGTACCCTCGGTGAAGTTCATACGCAGGACATCTTCATCGAGGAGGGTCTTGCTCAGGTACGTATCAATATTGCTGTCATAATTTGCAGTGTGCCTGAATACCTTGACCGCAAGTTTCTCGCGGGTTGTGTCAGAGACCATGCCGGCAGATCTCAATTCCTTGAGGACCTCTCCATAGTCTTCAGGGTCTGATATTACTGTTACAGATTTGTAGTTCTTAGCGGCAGAACGAAGTAAGGTTGGTCCTCCGATATCGATGTTCTCGATAGCTTCGTCAAGGTTCACACCCTCTTTCGAGACTGTTATCTCGAAGGGGTAAAGATTGACAGCTACCATGTCGATAAGCTCGATGGATTCCTTCTCAGCTTCTCCCATGTGTTCAAGATTTCCTCTCATACACAGCAATCCGCCGTGTATTCTTGGGTGGAGTGTCTTTACACGTCCTCCCATCATTTCAGGAAATCCGGTAACTTCTGAGACGTCGATCGTCTCAATACCCGCATCGCGAAGTATCTTCGCAGTTCCGCCAGTCGATATAATCTCTATGTTCAGTTGCTCTAGTCCCCGTGCGAAATCCACGATTCCAGTTTTGTCAGAGACGCTTAGCAGTGCCCTTTTTACCAAAAAATCACCAAGTTAGATTGTTATATATGTTGTATAAATGTTCTGGTTGGTCATTATGACCGTCAATTCCAAAGTTCACCCAAATTTCACAACCGGGCAAATTGTAACACAAGCACCACAATGAGTGCATTTACTGCTTATGATCGCCTTTCCATCCTCTATAGTGATACAGTCTTTAGGACACTTTCCTACGCAGACCCCACAACCCATACATTTCAAAGACCGTCTTACAGCTCTTTCGATCTGGGTCATGAACTCTCTTGCGTTTGTTTCGTTATTGCCTCTTGCAGTTACTGTCCCTGATGCGAATATCTGTGCACGGTCATCTTCGTGATGCACAGAAGCAACACCTTCGATATAGGCAACTTTACCTGCTGAACGGAGCATTCCGGTGGTTTCCAGAAGTTCCATGTCCAGTGCAATACCAAAACTGCCTTCAGCTGACATTCCACCTTCGCGGCATGGTCTGTATCCTGAGGTTACACTGAATTTCAGCTCACCTTTAACATCACTCTTTGGTATGATATTGATTCCCTTTTCCTCTGCTACTTTTGCAATAGCCGGTGGCAGGGTCTGCCATCTCCATAGTCCGTGCTCTACCCACTCTTTCGAGAGTCCCATCTTCTCCGCATATTCAAGTAGATGGTCAGTAAGACGCTGTTCTAGTTCAGGATGTGTTTCTTTCAGCCTGTAAAGGTCTGACAATGAAGATGATGGGCATAACCAGCATCCTATACGATCGAATCCCCTCTCGTACATTATATTATAGGGTACACCGGTCTTGAAAATATAGAGCCAGACGTGCATTGCTGTCCAGTCCTGTATGGGTGACGCTCCGATCTGGTTGCCTACCCACGGGTTCTTCCAGACACGTTCACTGTTCGCCCTTGCAGCGGACTCGTACTTTCTCTGCCCGATAAAAGTGAGACATCCGTTCTCATAATTGTCATTGATTATCTGTGAGATAGGTCCAAGTTTACAGACCTTGCAACACCAGCGTGCTTCCACTGACGGAGGTCCGAAGTCCCCGACAGATTCCCAGAAAGCTTCTCCTGCATCCTTTGTCCTAAGAGGGCGTTGATAATGTTCCACTATGTCCTTCACATTCTCTATGGTCTCAGGGAATTCAAGTCCGGTGTCTGCGAAAAGGAGTTCGTAATCATCAAGGCATTCACTTACAAGTTGTAATACTGCAAGACTGTCCTTACCTCCAGAATATGACACGCTGACCGGTCGGTTCACAGTTTCATTAGTGTGTTTGATGAACTGGTGTGCTTTATCCTCAAAGAGCGCAAGTATCTCGGAATTCGCTTTGACCGCATCATCCCATGTCTGTCCGCCTTCAGGCACATCTATCTTTTCAGGTTTGCCTTTCCATCTGTTCTTGACACCAACACCCTTTTTGTGTTCGACCATGTCCGCACCACTCATGCGTGCCCTTCCGACCGCAACTATCTCACCTTCAGGTGTAAGCACAACAGTCTCGTCAGACACCTGTATCTGTGGGTCGGCATCTACTATCCCCGGAGCCAGTACGCTTGCTCCTTTCAAGATAAAACTGACCGCACCGCTATCAAGCACCACCCAGCCTTTCATCTCTTTCAGGTCCTTGCCTTCAAAAAGGCGTCTTGCACCGGCCAGTCTAGGCAGGAGTACCCACTTCAGACTATCCATCTCAAAACGGAAACTTGCAAGGACTTCACCATCAACGATAACTTCTTCCATCCTGTCATCGTAGGGTGCTTTATTGAGCACCGCTAAGTGTCCTTCAGGTATCAGGGTTGCATTGAACTGTTCCAGTGAGACCGCATTTATATTGTCTATATCATACTGGAATGCTGGTCTGATGTCGCCAGGCGGGGTAACACCTACTTTCGTAGTTGTCTTGCCGCAGCTGCATTTTTTCCCGAGTACGGGTACATTACAGTCTTTACACCAGTGCAGAAGCAGTTTTCCCAGATATACAGGTTTTGACATTGTAGATGGACACTGGAAGAATACATAAATAGGTGTTGGGTGTTCGGATTTCTTAGAAGAATTTAGAGGCAAGGGTGGACTTGTTTGTACAGAAATGTGTGAAATTACAATGTTCACAGATCTTTCCTTCTTTACGTTCAGGCAGGTTTCCGTCCTTTATTCTGTCAACGCGGTTGCGTATCTTAAGCACCTGTCTTCTGTCCTCTGGTCTGACCTTCACTTTTCGTATCTTTCCTTCCTTTGCATATTCCACAAAACCTAGCTCTACAGTTTCCCCGCTGTTCTCCTCTACCAGCATTGAAAGAGCTGCCATATGTATCCTATCGTTCCCCCAAACTCCGTTTTCCGGGCATCTTCCGGTTCTTATGGAAAGGGGTGCCATTTTTTCTCCATATTGCACTATGGCAGAAGGGATGCCTGTCAGTTTCAATCTGTCTGAATGAAGTACAGGTTCTGTTCTATGGGGCATTATACTTTGTATGACGTCAATTTCGCTTCTCTTGAAGATCGCGTCGGAAAGGTTTGTTGCAATATTATCAAGCAGTTCAAAGACGTTCTTTTCGGCAGTCTCTATCACATCAAAAGGGACATTTTTTAGCTCAGTGGAGTAGATTATGTCAAGTTCGCTCTTTACACGTTCGAATTCCGCACTAAGTTCTTCCAAAATGCTTTCTTTTGTGGGCTTTACTTTTTTGATAATGTCTGCATAACCCATGGCTAGCTCCTTTATCATCATATGTTCAATATATCCTGAACTGATGGTTGGCAGAAGCTCTTGCTCTCGGTATGTATAATATACTTGTCTGGGGCATTTTAAGTACAGAAGGAGTTCTGATACATTAGCATGCAATTTCAGATCTGCCAGGGACATGGTTTATAACAGATTATCGGCATTTTATAAATACTTGAACCATATAATTGGTTTTATTCGACAATTGTCGAACGAACGTTCGGTACATATATATGTGTGACACTCATACAGTTTATTGAAGCATGACCAAAGATATGGCCAATGAAAATATTCGTCAGCGTCTCGCTGAAAAAATGGCAGGCGAGATCACCTTATCCGAGAAACCCGGAGAGGCGCTGAAAAAATGGAGACTTAACTTCGAAATTGCCCAGCCTGATCTTTCTGGCTATCTAAAAGTATCTCCTTCTGTGATCAGTGATTATGAAAGTGGAAGGCGAAAGTCTCCAGGAACTCTCATTGTCAGCAAGATAGTCGCTGCTCTTTTGGAGATCGATACTTCAAAGGGCGGACAGAAAATACACAGCTATGAAGGTATGCTTTATGCCGATCCGGGAGCTAAGGCGGTGTATGCGACCTATGAATATACATATCCTATACAGCTCGCCAAACTTGCTACCCTGATCGAAGCGGATGTTGTGAACAAAGGTGTGGAAAAACCCCTTTACGGTTTTACGGTTGTGGATAGTAAGAAGGCCATTCTTGAGCTTTCTTCCCATGAGTTCCAAAAACTCTATGGGTGGAGTACCGAACGTGCATTGATATTCACCAAGGTATCCACAGGAAAATCACCAATGGTGGCTATTCGCGTGACCAATCTGAAACCGGGAGCGGTTGTCATCCATGGGATTCGTGGCAACCAGGTCGATCCGATGGCAAAGAAGATGGCAGAGATTGACAGGATACCACTTCTCGCAACAACGATGGACATTGATGAACTGGTCGAAGTGCTGAAAAAGTACAGCCAGTATCATGTGATAGAATAATGATCGCTTTGTGATCGATTTTGAAAAACTTGAACATATAAACAGGTGAATGATTAATGAGTGTAGGAATTGTTTCTTACGGTGCTTATATCCCCAAATTCAGGATAAAAGTAGAAGATATTGCCCGCGTATGGGGAGATGATGCGGATATTCTCAGTGCAGGTCTGATGGTATATGAAAAATCAGTTCCTGACCTTGATGAGGATACTGCGACCATTGCAGTGGAAGCTGCAAGATCTGCGGTTTCACGTCACAATATAGATGCTAAGCGTATAGGGGCCGTTTATACGGGTTCTGAAAGTCACCCTTATGCTGTAAAACCTACCAGTACGATCGTTGCCGAAGCTATTGAAGCAACTCCTGCGCTGACCGCTGCGGATTTCGAGTTCGCATGTAAGGCAGGCACTGCAGCTATGCAGGCATGTATGGGACTGGTCGGTAGCGGAATGGTTGACCTTGGGATGGCCATAGGTGCCGATGTATCTCAGGGCGCTCCGGGAGATGCACTGGAATATACTGCAGCAGCAGGTGGTGTATCCTTTATTATCGGTAACAAGGAATCTGAGATGATCGCAGTTATCGAAGACACATTCTCCTTTACCACCGACACTCCTGATTTCTGGAGACGTGAAGGTATGCCATATCCGGAACACGGCGGCAGGTTCACAGGTGAGCCTGGTTATTTCAAGCATGTGACCGGAGCTGCAAACGGTCTGATGGAAAAGATGGGTACAAAACCTTCTGATTATGACTATGCTGTTTTCCACCAGCCAAATGGGAAATTCCCTTCAAGGGTGGCAAAGATGCTGGGATTCACTAAAGAACAGATCAAGCCCGGTCTGGTAGTTCCATGGCTTGGGAACACATATTCCGGTTCATGTATGATGGGTATTGCCGCAACACTCGACCAGGCAAAACCGGGTGACAGGATATTTGCAACGGCATTCGGTTCCGGTGCAGGCGGAGATGCGTTCAGTTTCAGAGTGACCGACAAGATCGATGAGGTCCGTGATGCTGCGCCAAAGGTTCAAGAACTTTTGAAAGATCCGGTGTACATGGATTATGCAATGTATGCCAAACACAAAGGTAAGATAAGGCTTGCATGAGGGTGTTGATATGAGAGACGTAGCAATTATTGGTGTTAAGAACACAAATTTCGGTGAGATGTGGGATAGATCCTTCAGGGACATCGTTGTCGAAGCAGGTGTCGGAGCTATTGAGGATTCCGGCATATCCGGTGAAAAACTGGACGGCATGTACGTTGGTAACATGAGCGGAGGACAGTTTGTAGAACAGGAGCACATTGGTGCCCTGATAGCTGATTATTCCGGTCTTTCCCTGGACCTTCACATTCCATCCACACGTGTCGAGGCAGCATGTGCTTCAGGCGGTCTTGCGTTCAGGCAGGCTGTAATGGCAGTAGCTTCTGGTCACGAGGACCTTGTGATGGCAGCAGGTGTGGAGAAGATGACCGATGTTTCATCAACGGCAGCTTCAGCAGCACTGGCAGCAGCAGCAGACCGTGAATGGGAAGGCATCATGGGTGCGACATTCCCGGGTCTTTATGCAATGATAGCAAAGATGCACATGCATCAGTATGGGACCACAAGCGAACAGCTTGCGGCAGTTGCTGTGAAGAACCACCAGAATGGATCAATGAACCCGATCGCACAGTACAAGAATCGTATCACCATAGACAATGTCCTTAATTCCATCATGGTGGCTGACCCATTGCACATATTCGATTGTTCACCTATTACAGACGGTGCATCAGCATTGGTACTTGCTCCTGCGGATATTGCACACGAGTACACTGACACTCCTATCTATGTGAAGGCGACAGCACAGGCAAGCGATACAATTGCTTTGCATGACCGCCGTGACATCACAACACTGGATGCATCCGTATCTGCAGGAAAGCGTGCTTATGAGATGGCGAAGATGACCCCTGCAGACATCGATCTTGTGGAGGTTCACGACTGTTTCACGATTGCAGAGATATGTGCTATCGAAGACCTTGGCTTTGTGAAGAAAGGTCTGGGCGGTAAGATGACCGAAGATGGTGAGACTGCTATTGGCGGAAAGATCCCTGTGAACACTTCCGGTGGCCTGAAATCATGTGGTCATCCGGTCGGTGCTACTGGTATCAAACAGCTCGTAGAGGTCACACAGCAACTTCGTGGAGATTCAGGTCCTCGTCAGGTCGATGGCGCAGAGGTCGGAATGACCCATAATGTCGGAGGATCCGGCGCGACAGCAGTTGTAAACATCTTATCGAGGAAGAGGTGATTAAGAATGTCTGTAGCAAGATTCTGGAGAAAGCAGATCAACAGGTACAATATTGTGGGAACTCACTGCAAGACCTGTGATACACACTACTATCCACCACGAAACGTTTGTCCGAAATGCAGGCGTGATGGTGATATCGAGGCTTACAAGTTCGCTGGTCCGGGCAATGTAGTGACCTATACTATAATCCACACCGCAGCAGAAGGATTTGAAATGCAGGCACCATATGCGCTTGCAATTATCGAACTGGATGAAGGTCCAAGGTTCACCAGTCAGGTGGTTTGTGATCCTAAGGAAGTTTCCATTGGTATGAGGGTCAAGCCTGTGTTCAGAAAGCTCGGCGAGAGCGGTGACAAGGGTATGATCTATTACGGAACGAAGTACGTCCCGGATAATGATCGAAATTGAAATAAAAGTGCGCGCCGAACATGCCCCTTTAAAGGACAGGGCCGTAAAGCTCGGTGCGCAAAAAGTTCGTACGGAAGATCACGTTGATGTGTACTACAATTCACCTCATCGTGATTTTGCCAAAACGGACGAAGCATTGAGGCTGCGTAGTGTCGATGGTGGCACACGCATGACCTATAAGGGTAAGAAACTGGACGAGATTTCCAAGACGCGGGAGGAATTTGAGACCCCTGTGGATGGAGTGGCCGCCCGGGGTATCCTCAATGCACTTGGTTTTTTTGAGTCAGGTGTCGTGAAGAAGACGCGTGATATCTACAAATACGACGACATAACTATCTGTTTTGATAATGTCGAAGGTCTCGGAGAGTTCGTGGAAGTTGAACTTGTTGCGGATTCAGACATCGAGGCTCACAGGGAAAAGCTCTTCGCCTTCCTTGAGATGATCGGGTCAAAAAAAGAGGATTCCATCAGGACTTCTTATCTTGAGATGCTGATGGACTAATTAATTATTATTCGTTAAGGGGGAAGTCCCCCTCATTTTCTCAGTGTATGCAGGTGCCCGGGTTAGTTTCCTTTTCCGGCTGCAGGAGGATTGCGTTATCCGCAGCATCCACTCCCGCAAGTACCATTCCATTGGACTCGACACCGCAAAGTTTTGCAGGTGCAAGATTTGTGAGGACTGCGACCTGTTTTCCTATAAGCTGTTCAGACTCATGTGATTCTTTTAAGCCTGCAACTATCTGGCGAGTTTCCTCTTCTCCAAGGTCCACCTGGAGTTTTAGTAATTTCTTTGATTTTTTGATAGCTTCAGCGGATACTATGGTTCCAATGCGTATGTCCATTTTTGAGAAATCGTCGAATGTGATCAAATCTTTCATCTCCTCTATTTTCTTAACTTCTTCTACTTCTTCTGTGCCACTTTCCTTTGCAATTGCTTCCTTTACCCTTGCAGCAGATATGGCTTCCATCTCTTCGGTCTTCTCATCTTCTATCTTCTCAAAGAGGATGGATGGTTTTTCAAGTGTGGTTCCACTCTTTACGAGTTCAGTGGCTTCGGTATAATTTGTTTCATGGACGTCTGTTGTCATGCCTATCTGTTTCCATGCCTCTTCCATCTTTTCAGGAAGTATGGGCTCAAAGAGCAGACAGAGCGCTTTTGTGATCTGGGCACAGTTCTTGACAACTTCTCCGCATGCTTCCTTGCTCTCTTTTATGAGCTTCCAGGGTTCATTAGATTGGAAATATGTGTTTCCGTATGAAGCGAGTGCCATTACAGTGTCAGCATATTTCTTGAACTCGTAGTTCTCCATGGCATCCTTTGCATTCTCAATGGTCGTGTTGATCTCGTCAAGGATCTCCTGTTTTACTTCTCCTTCAGGTATCTCTCCGAAGTTCTTGTGTGTGAAAAGCAGTGTCCTGTACAGGAAATTCCCGAAAACACCTACAAGTTCGGTGTTGACCTTGTCCTGGAACACTTTCCATGAGAAATTGAGCTCCTTTGTATGTGAGGTATAGCTTGCAAGATAGTAACGTAGCAGGTCCTGATGGAATCCGTGGTCAAGGTAATCCTCGTCCACCCAGACAACATATCCGCGGCTCTTGGAGAATGTCCTGTCCTCGATCTTTACCATTCCTGAAGCGACGACCGCATCCGGCTGATTATATCCGGCACCTTTGAGCATTGCAGGCCAGAAGATGCAGTGGTGATAGATGATATCCCCGCCGATGAAGTGGATGATACTTCCATCATCTTTCCAGAACTTCTCCCAGCTCTCATTATTTGCTTCTGCCCATTCTTCTGTGAATGCGATGTATCCGATAGGTGCATCCACCCATACGTAAACCACAAGGTCATCATGTCCCGGGAATTTGATGCCCCAGTCGAGACTCCTTGTGATGCACCAGTCTGTAAGTTCCTGCTTTACCCAGCCGAGGGCATAATTTCTTGCATTGAGGGTTCCGCCAAGCCCTTCAAGATGTTCCAAAAGGAAATCCTTGAACTGTGAAAGCTTGAAGAAGAAATGCTCTTGTTGTTTATATTCAGCAGGTCCGTTGCATGTGGTACAGGCGGGATGTTCAAGTTCTCCCGGTTCAAGATGTTTTCCACACCCCTGGTCGCATTCGTCTCCTCTTGCTTCTTTTTTGCAGTGAGGGCATGTTCCCTTTACGTACCTGTCCGGAAGGGAACGGTCGCAGGAAGGGCAGTATGCTATCTCGATGGTCTTTGGGTAAACATAACCGTTCTCTATGAGTTTGCTCACTATTTCGGTTGTACGGTTATGGTTGGTGGGATCATCTGTGGTGCCGAATGCATCGAACATGACCCCCATTTTCTTGAAGGTCTCATCGAAGTGTTTGTGATATACCTTTATGATCTCGGTAGGCGTCGTTTTAAGTTCCTCTGCATTGAACACTATGGGAGTTCCGTGTGTATCGGAACCACAAACGAATGTGACTTCCTGTCCTGTCTTTTTTAAGGACCTTGTGAATATGTCTGCGGGAACATATGTGCGCAAATGACCTACATGCGCTTTTCCATTGGCATAAGGCAGTCCGCATGTGACAAGAACTGGTTTCTCTGATGGGAATTTGGACATTATTGGTCTCCATGATCATTAGTTTTCTTTTGCATAGTGTGCAATCATAAAATATATTTCGCTTATATGTGTCCATAAGAGAAGCTTTTTGAATGGTCAGGTACAATTTACAATATATATTAGAGGTGTTGGATGAGCTATAACACAGATCCAAAAAATGAGAATGAGGATAAAAATGAGCTTATGGAAGAGCTCCTTGAAGAATCCGTATTGGGAACTCCCGATCTTGGTGCATTGGAATATTCGCCGGAGCCTGAATATACGGAGATACTGGACAATGTTCATGAGCAAGGGGGCTCAGTGGATAATGTTGTTGTGGATACTTCCGAACCCTCGGATGCTGGTACTTTGAAGAAGGTCCCTTACGTAGATATGGGGGATAAAAGGGTTCCATATGGAAATGAACCGATGTCATCCAGGGAACCGCCCCAGCACGCAACTCCTGAAAAGAAGGACCGCAAATGGCAATATATTGCGGTCATCTCAGTACTGATGTTAATTATAGGCGGCAGTTTCGCAGTTATCTATCTGTCATTCGGCGGGGACCTCTATACTACCGATGAGAGGGTCGCAGTTATCTATGTGCAGGGTTTCATGCTGACAGGAAACCTCCCCTCTGGCTTTGGTTATGCTACTTCTGAAGATGTCTGTAACAGTCTGCGTAAAGCAACCGAGGACGATAGTGTAAAAGCCATTGTACTTAGAGTAAATAGCGGTGGTGGATCCCCTGTGGCCGCAGAAGAGATAGTCACTGAGATCAAGAGAGTGCAGGATATGGGTATCCCTGTGGTCATCTCCATGGGTGACGTGGCGGCGAGTGCTGCATATTATATCTCTGCACCTGCGGATCTCATTGTTGCAAATCCTTCCACGACCACTGGAAGTATCGGTGTCATCAGTGTCTACACAAATAGGTCTGCGTACTACGATGAAGAAGGTATTGAGTTCTATGTCTCCAAATCGGGTTCATTCAAGGACGTGGGTGGCGATTGGAGGGGACTTACTCCTGAGGAGAAAGAATATGTGGATAATGTTGTGCTTGATGTCTATGATCTGTTCGTTACCAGTGTTGCTGAAAACCGTAATATGACAAAGGGTGAAGTGAAAGATATTGCAGATGGTCGTATCTACATTGGTAAGGAAGCACAGAAGCTCGGGCTTGTGGATGAGCTTGGTAATTTCTATGATGCCATTGATGCAGCGGCTGAACTTGGTGGTATCGAGGGTGAACCTGTGGTCTATTATATTAACAAACCATCTCTTTCAAGCATACTGTTCGGTTCGGAAGAAACGATGTCCTCACAGGCTGCAGAGCAGCTAGCGAGTTATTATACTGAAAGTCCGGTGGGATATTTGATCGAATGATGTAAGTTCATCTCTGGGGGATATGGATGTTGGAAGGTGCTCAGTTCGGAACGTTCCTTTTTGGTGCGTTTGGTGCTCTATTGCTGGTTTATATATCCAAGGATGTGGCCATTCCTGAATTCCGTCCTCTTTATGATATTTCTGATATGCAAAGAGAAGCTCGCAGACATCGCAAGCATATAGAGAAAACCGAGTCGGACATAGATTCTTTGCAGGATCGATTGAGTTCTGCTTCGTTATCCGATGATGCACAGGTCCTGTCCGGGGTATTGGAAAGCTATCTGACGGAAGTAGAAGCTGAAAGGGTCCGTTTGCATGTTCTGGAAAAGGAGATAAAGAATGGTCAGCTCCTCTCTCGCGGGCTCGGATTCTTTTTTTATATTGTTCTGGGCGGCGTATTTGGAACCCTTCTTTCCGGTCAGGTAAATATCACGTTCATTTCTGAAGGCGTGTCCAATTTTTTAGAGTCATTTGTTATTGGAGCTACCTGGACAAGTTATCTTTCTTCTATAGGTATCCGTTCTACTCAAAGGAGGGTAGTTGGGCAGGTGGACAAGCTAAGGGATGAGTTCTCACGTGATATAGAACGATATAGGAAAGACCTTAAGGAACAGATATTTGAAACAGCTAACAGGAAGAATGCTGATTTGGGTGTGGAAGAAGGCTCGAGCTATGAGCTCCTCTGGTCTGCAGTTTCAGAAAAGCTTGATGATACCGGGCTTAAGTTCGTTGATGAACTGGATGAGGCTAAACAGTCAATCGATAATGATGTAAAAGGTCTCCTTTGAGACCTTTCACCTTTTCATCCCATTTTTGTAAATTCCCATCCGAGGTGCTCTTTGATGATGGTGTAGGCCATCTGTGGCGGGAATGCACCTACCTCTGTTATTATCATGTCAATATACTCTGCAGGGGTTATGTCGAATGCGGGATTTTTGACCTTCACATTTGGCATTCCTGCAAGAACCTCGGTGTCGATAACCTCTTCCGGTGACCTTTCCTCAATATCGATAAGATCTCCATAGATGGTCTTCGGGCTGAACTTGAAAGTCTCTGCCACACACAAGAGGTTCTTCCTTGCCTCATTTGCAGCAAGTGCAAGCTGGGATGTACCCACTTTGTTCACGAGTGCACCGTTGATGGTTATTGCATCAGCGCCTACTATTACGGTGTCAACATCCTTCATACAATATCTTACTGCGGAATCCACGATCAGCGTGGTTGGGATGCCATGATCGTTAAGTTCCTTTATGGTAATGAGGCCCTGCCTTCTTGGTCTTGATTCTGTGGCAATGACGGATATGTCCTTACCCTGTTCAAAAGCGGTTGTTATTACCGAAAGGGCAGCATGGGAATTGCAGTGTGTCATTATGACATCGCCGTCGCGTATCCTCTTTGCACCGATCTCCCCCATCTTCTCAAGGGCCTTGCCTGCCTGTTCCAGGAACTTGTCAGCGTTACGGAGAATCTCTTCCCTTGCTTCTGATACTTCGGTCGCAGTGTGGCGCTTTGTAAGCTGGACTGCATTCGGGAGGGATACTGCTGTGGGCCTGGTCTGGATAAGTATGCTGGCAGCTTCATCTACCTTTTTATTAAAGTCCTTGATGTTCGTCACTTTAATCCCGAGCACATAATCACGAAGGGCTGCAGATGCTGCTTCAGCTATCCTTCCGGCTCCCCTTATTTCCATCGTGCGAATCTTTTCCGCAGTATCAAGTAATTGCTGCATATCAATATATTTGAAGTGAAGGCATTTATATGTATTCGCTTTATGCCATTTCCGATGCCTGAATGCGTTTTCCTATATAGTAAGGAATTGCCAGTAACAATGCGTAGTGTATCCATATCAAGAGATATGGGAGGTAACTTTTGTCGTATATCATCAGGTACATCGCAAGGTCAAGTGCCAGATTCACACTAAGAAATGTGATGCCAAGCAATTTTGCTTCTTCGACTTTGTCCTTTGTATCCTTGAGATATGTCTTTGTGAGATATATTGTAAGGATCGGCAGGATTACGAGTAGAGGTAAAGCTATAGCAGGTGTTTTTGAGATATATTCTATTGATGGGATCGCTGAAAGCGCAGGTGTAATGTGCACTATGCTCTCCCAGATAAAACCGACCATCCAGATCGCTAATGCCTATCTAGCTGCGGAAAGTGGCCTATATGGGATATTGATCAACTAAGTACCTCCGCCCTCTAATCAGTAATCTCATATTTAAATGTTAGCTTCCATCCCACTTATTTAAATCAAATCAGAATTAACTATCCTCCATGAAAAAAATAACATCGATCAATCCTGCAAATGGGACTGTTAATGGTGAATTCGAATTTCATTCTCCTGATAAGGTAGACCTTATTCTTAAAAGATCGAGCGAAGCATTCCAGTACTGGAGATCTCTGGAGGGTGCTGAAAGGGCTGTGTATCTTGAAAATGTTGTAAAGGTGCTTCGAAACGATAAACAGGATCTGGCAGAGACCATTACCATGGAGATGGGGAAGCCTATAAGGCAGGCACTTGCAGAGGTTGAGAAATGTGCCAGCATGTTCGACCACTTTGCTGCTAATATCTGTTCTTTCCTTGAGCCTGATATTGTGAAGGAGAGTCCTTCCTCCTTTATCTCCTACGAGCCAATGGGGGTAGTGCTTGCCATCAAACCCTGGAACTTCCCTCTCTGGCAGGTATTGAGTGCTGCTTCCCATATTCTTGCAGGCGGGAACACCATGGTGCTAAAACACTCCGGTTATGTTCCCATGTGTGCGCTTAAGATCGAATCAGTTTTTGAGAAGGCCGGATTTCCTGAAGGTGTTTTCCAGACCCTTCTTGTGGATGGACCCACTGCTTCTTCATTGATCTCAAGGCCGGAGGTCGCAGCGGTATCCTTTACAGGGGGTTTGCCTGCCGGCCAGAAGGTTGCTGAGGTCGCCGGTCGCAACATTAAGAAATGTGTGCTGGAACTCGGAGGAAGCGACCCTTTCATTGTGCTGGAGGACGCAGACATTGAAAAGGCTGCGAAGGCAGGGGTTGCCGGGAGGTTCCTCAATTCCGGACAGACATGTATCTCTTCCAAACGTTTCATCATTGAAAGTTCCGTGGTCGATGAGTTCACTTCTGCATTTGTGGGATACACACGTAAGCTCAAAATAGGCGACCCTCTAGACAAGGAAACAGATATTGGTCCTCTTGTACGTGAGGGGCAGGTCTCATTGCTCGAAGGCCAGATAAAGAATGCCGTTTCGATGGGTGCAAAAGTGGAACTTGAAGGCGGTAGGATGGAGGGCGATGGGTATTATTTCTCTCCTGTGGTGCTTTCTAACGTTTCTCTTGATATGCAGGTCATGAAGGAGGAAACGTTTGGTCCGGTGGCCCCGATAATCTCAGTGGAGGATGGGCTGGAAGCTCTGAAGGTTGCCAACGCCACAGAGTTTGGTCTGGGCGCAAGTATCTGGTGCAGCGATAAGGAGAATGCGTCATTCCTTGCGTCTAAGGTAGAGTCCGGGGTAGTTGGGGTGAATGGTTTTTTCAAACCGGAAGCTGACCTGCCGTTTGGCGGGGTCAAGAAAAGTGGCATTGGGAGGGAACTCTCTCGATTCGGGTTCTATGAATTCATGAACGTCAGGTCTACTGTGTTGTTTTAATAAACTGCAGGTGGATATTCATTCAATGAGCATGGTCCAAAAAATAGCTGGCATTCCTGAAGAGCTTCTTGGTCAGGTTCCCAAGCGATTCGATATTGTCGGAGATATTGCGGTCGTTTCGGTTCCTGCTGAGCTGGAGCTTTACAAATTACCTGTGGCAGAACATATCGCTTCAATGAGGGGGAATATTCGGGGAGTGCTCAATAAGATCACCAGACTTGAAGGTGAGCATCGGGTTGCCGGGTTCGAGGTCTTGTTGGGGGACGCTCCGGTCACCACTCATGAAGAGTTTGGTTTCAGTTATAGGATGGACCTGCGTGACGTTTTCTTTAACGGGAGGCTTGCGTTCGAAAGGCAGAGGGTGTCCTCAAAAGTGAGAGCAGGTGAAGATGTCATTGTTCCGTTCTGTGGCATTGGTCCTTTTGCTATACCTGCTGCAGCAAAGGGTGCAAAAGTGGTTGCAATTGAAAAGAACCCTCATGCATGTAGGTGGCTTTTTGAGAATGTGCGGTTGAACCAAGTTGGTGAGAACATTCATCCCATTCTGGGGGATGCATCGGACATTGGCAGTTTTCTTAAGGCTCGGCTCGACCGTGCGATTATTCCCACTCCTTATGGAATGGATGGTTTTCTTGAGAAGTTGTTACCTTTTGTGAGAAAGGGTGGGAATGTTCATTTTTATACTTTTAAGAAACGATCTCAAATAGAGGGATTGGTGGAAGGGTATTCTGATATGGGGCTTGATGTTGTTGAACATCGAAGGTGTGGAAATATTGCGCCGAGTATTAGCCGTTGGGCGTTCGACATGGTCAAAGAGTGATAATGTTTCAGAAATATTGTGAGAGTCCATTAATTATCATTTCTTAATGGGATGGGTGTTCGTTCGTGAAGACCTATGAAGTGAAAAAGAGTTAATAAAATATTGTGTATTGGAGTTATTTTTATGACAGAAGATAATGAGGTTCAGATCGCTGGTATGAGTATTGTTATAGTTTGTTCTACTGTGGACCCGGCAAGTCAGAATATAAAAGAGCATTTGCTAAAGCTCAGAGATTGGGTCGAAATGAGTGTTCCAGATGGTATCTTTGATGATCTTTCTGCGGTGTATCGGAGTGGGAATTTTCATATTGTCGAGGTTACTGAACATCATGTCTATCAGGATGGGATCGACAGGAAGATCAAAGAGGCAGGTTTGCCATGCGATCTTCTCATTTTCGCTTCCAAACATAAAAGTGCTGATGGCAGGCGGCTTTTGACCGCACACTTTACGGGGAATCCAGGTTCTGCTGATTTTGGTGGGTATCCTGGTGAGCTTTCTAAGGCTGCTCCGTTCGCGCTCCGCTGCTTGCTTAGGAATATGGCCGAGCTGTCGGATGGCATCGGTTTCGATGTTTCAATGGAGTCCACTCATCATGGACCTTCTGACCTTGATGTTCCTTCGGTCTATGCGGAGATAGGTAGTTCTGGGGTCGAGTGGGTCGATCGGGATGCAGGGGAGGTCGTTGCACGTTCTATCCTTTCCGTGAGGCCTGGAAGTTGTCCTGTGGCTCTTGGATTTGGGGGTGGGCACTACGCTGCAAGACAATCCGGGATCGTTCTGGGCTCGGATGTTTCGTTCGGTCATAATTTCCCGAACTATCAGCTTCAATTTGTTGATGGGGATATGTTCAGGAAGGCAGTTGAGAGGTCGGGTACAGATCTTGTGTATTGTGACAGGAAGGCGATGTCATCTGAGGAGAAGAATCGGATCAATGTGCTTGCAGATGAATGTGGGCTTGAGGTATTGAGGGAAAGTGACATCAAAGAGATGGATGGGGTCTGCTGGGATGTTTTCAGGATATTTTGGCATAAGGTTCGGGATGAGGGTCTTTCCGGGCGGGTTAAGGTCCCTGCTGGGATGAAAGATAAGTTGAGTGAGAATGCTTGCGATATTTTTGAGTTCGATGTGTCTAATGTTGTTACTGTTGTAGTTGACAATGAACTTCTCAAATTGGTACGGTCTGTTGATGTAGGTGGTGTGAAAAGGTTGCTTAATACGTCGAATGTTGTCTATTCGGAACGCGATGATGCAACAATATCAAATCATTTCTATACTTTCTGGAATCGTGATGCAGAGGACTTCCTTTCCTTTATTGTAGATGAATGCATTAAAATACTAAAAGGGCGTTATGATACTGAATATGTTTTCGAAGAAAATGTGTTGCATATTACAATTGAGAGATTCAGTCCTGAACTTGCGCGAAAGTGTGGAGTTCCTTCCGGTCCTATGTTTGGGAAACTGGCAAAAGGTCAGTCAGTTATGGTCGAAGGAAATACTATCCGGCCAGAAATGGTCTATGAGGGGACACGGAAGAGTCTTGTTTTAAGGAATGACATCCTTTAAACGATGTAGATAAATATAATACTAATCTCTATATATTACGAATATCAATATTCCATACATTTGATCATGTTGCTATAGTGGAGGATATATTATGAAATCCATAGTAGAAGAGGCATTAGCTCGATCTGTAGAAGAGACGCAAATCCATTCCAGCGACGTTTCACAATCTGATAATGTTAATGCGGAACTTGAGGCAATGCTGAAAGATCTGCAGACTAACATCAAGGTTGTAGGATGTGGCGGAGGGGGTTCGAACAGCGCTCAGCGTATGCAACAGGAAGGCATCAAAGGTGCTGAAGTCGTTGCTGTGAACACGGATGCTCAGCATCTCCTGAATGTTACTACCGAAAGGAAGATCCTTATTGGTAAGAAGAAGACAAGGGGTCTTGGTGCAGGTAGTCTGCCTCAGATCGGTGAGGATGCTGCACTTGAGAGCATCGATGAGGTGCGTTCGATAGTGGATGGCTCCGATATGGTGTTCATTACTGCAGGCCTTGGTGGCGGTACCGGAACAGGTTCCGCTCCAGTTGTCGCAGAGGCTGCAAGGGATGCTGGTGCTTTGACGATCGCTGTGGTCACTCTTCCATTCTCCGTAGAGGGGCATGTAAGGCGTGAGAACGCAGAAGCAGGTCTTGAAAGGCTCAGGGATGTCGCTGATACTGTCATTGTCGTTCCGAACGATAAACTTCTTGAGGTTGTTCCAAGGTTGCCATTGCAGGCAGCGTTCAAGGTTTCCGATGAGGTTCTGATGAGGGCTGTGAAAGGCATTACAGAGCTTATTACAAAACCGGGTCTTGTGAACCTTGATTTTGCTGATGTACGGACCGTTATGCAAAACGGTGGCGTTGCAATGATAGGTCTTGGTGAGGCTGATGGTGAGAACAAGGCCGTTGAGTCTGTTCAGAAAGCATTAAGGAGTCCACTTCTTGATGTGGACATCTCCGGTGCGACATCTGCTCTTGTGAATGTGGTCGGTGGTCCGGATATGACTATCGCAGAGGCTGAGAGCGTTGTTCAGGAAGTATATAGCAGGATCGATCCGAATGCAAGGTTGATTTGGGGTGCCCAGGTGGACCCTGATCTTGAAAATGCAGTGCGTACTATGCTTGTCGTTACTGGTGTGAGGTCCCCACAGATCTATGGAAGTGGGAACTCCAAGAACGTTACGCGGAAATACGGGATCGATTTCGTAAAATGATCAGGGGATCTATCTCCTTATCTTTTTAATTTGTTCTGTATGATACGACGCTGTTCAATCGAAAGGTATTTTATTTAGTACGGTGTTTTAAAGCCACTAAATTTTTAGTCGGATCGATCGTTGATGAATTGTATCGTATCAACTCGTACATATCAATAATACTAAAACTGGTTGTGAAAAGTTTGGCAGAGAATATGTTAAAATCGGCTAAGATAAACCGCAATGTCGTTCAGGTCCTTAAGTCATATCTTAGGGTACTGAAATTATCCAAGAAGCCTTCCAGAGAGGAATTCCTCATGATCGCTAAGGTCGCTGGTGCCGGAATTCTTGTGATAGGCCTTGTTGGTTTCCTTATTTATGTGCTGTTGACCGTAGTTCCACAGTGGGTGTAATTTTATGGGTGAAGATGCCGCTATATTTGTTGTAAAGACAACTGCAAATCAGGAACGTTCGGTTGCTGCTATGCTGGCTCAGGTTGCAAAGAAGGATAATCTTGATATCAGGTCAATAATTGCTCCTGATGAGCTCAAAGGTTATGTACTTCTGGAATCTTCCGATTCCGGAGCCGTTGAACAGGCGATCCAGACAGTTCCTCATGCAAGGACTGTTGTAAAAGGTCAGTCCAGTATAGCGGAGATCGAACATTTCCTTACGCCAAAGCCAACCGTTACAGGTATTGTGGAAGGTGCTATCATCGAAGTGACCTCTGGTCCTTTCAAGGGCGAAAAGGCACGTGTGAAGCGTGTTGATGAAGGCCATGAAGAGATCACTGTGGAACTGTTCGATGCAGTCGTACCAATACCTATAACTATTCGTGGTGATACTGTACGGATACTTAGGAAAGAGGAAACAAATTCCTGAGTGAATAGATTCTATTCATAGATCTAATCTATAAACTTATTTAATTAATTTATAAAATTTAAAAAGGTGTTGCTCGAATGGCAAGTGTAGTAGAAGCATTGGTTCCTGGCGGTAAAGCAAATCCTGGTCCTCCACTGGGCCCTGCGTTAGGACCTCTTGGTGTTAATATTAAAGACGTGATCGAAAAGATCAATGAAAAGACAAAAGATTACAATGGGATGCAGGTTCCTGTTAAGGTTATCGTTAATGACGATAAGAGTGTTGAGATCGAAGTGGGTACTCCACCAACATCCGCATTGATCCTTAAGGAACTTAACATCGAGAAGGGTTCCGGAGAATCCGGTACCGTTGTTGTCGGCAATCTTGTGATCGCACAGGTCGCAAAGATCGCACGCATGAAGAAAGACGATATTCTTTCCTATTCGCTTAAGGCTGCAATCAAGGAAGTCATGGGAACCTGTGTTCCTATGGGTGTAACGATTGAAGACCTTGATCCAAGGGAATGCCAGAAAGCTGTTGATGAGGGCAAGTTCGACGAGTCTCTCGCAGCAGAAGCATGGTAATTAAAGAGATACTAGTATCTCTTTGATATCTATATCAAATTCAAACAAGTTGGTCAGTCTTTTGGCTGACCGACAAGTTTTAAACATATGCTTCAATATTGAAGCTTCGTAATTGAGATGAAAATCTCCTTACTTTACCGTAGTAGGCCGGAGCGGCCGTATGGGCTGGTATGCAATTATTGCGTGCCTACCGGATGCAGATAATATCTGTATCAGAACACATGTTCAAAAACTACGGGAGGAATAGAATGGTAGAAGAAACTACTTTAGATCTAGTAAAACAGTTAATTGAAGGTTCCCCGGAACGTAAGTTCTCCGAGAGCTTGGATCTCGCAATTAACTTAAAGAATCTCGATATGAGTCAGCCTAAGAATCGTGTGGATGAGGAGATAATCCTTCCTAACGGCCTTGGTAAGACCATGAAGATCGCTGTTTTTGCAAAGGGTGAGGTTGGACTCAACGCAAAGGACGCTGGCTGTGACTATGTCCTTACAGAAGAGGACATCAAGGAGCTCGGCGAGGATAAATCAAAGGCAAGAAGTCTCGCAAACGAGTGTGATTTCTTTATCGCAGAAGTCCAGTATATGGCTCAGATCGGTAAAGCCCTTGGTGCTATTCTTGGTCCTCGCGGAAAGATGCCTGTGCCATTGACCCCTGACAGGAACGTTGCTGATCTTATAAACAGCACAAAGAACTCAATACGTATCCGATCAAAGGATAAATTGACCTTCCACGTGTCAGTTGGTCGCAGGGACATGGCTGTCGAGAAACTTGCAGAGAACATCGAAACAGTTCTTGTTAGAGTTGAACATTCTCTTGAGAAAGGTAAACACAACCTTAAATCAGTCTATGTTACAACTACTATGGGTAATTCTGTGAGGTTGGTATAATGGGAGAACTTCACCACAGTGAACACATTCCTCAATGGAAGAAAGATGAGATCGAGGAAATTAAGAGCCTCATTGAATCATATCCATTATTTGGTGTTATTGGTATTGAAGGAATTCCTGCAAAGCAACTTCAGTCAATGAGAAGGGACCTAAAGGACTTTGCAGTCCTTAAAGTTTGCAGAAACACTCTAACAAGAAGGGCACTTGACCAGTCATCTGATGATGTCAAGAAGATGGATGATTATGTTGATGTGCAGACTGCACTCATATTCACAAAACAGAACCCTTTCAAACTCTACAAGTTGCTTGAGAAAAGTAAGACTCCTTCCCCTATTAAAGCGGGAATGGTAGCTACTAGCGACATTATTGTAGAGGCAGGCCCAACAAGCTTCCCACCAGGTCCTATACTTGGTGACATGCAGGGTGCAGGTATTCCTGCAGCTATTGATGGCGGAAAGGTTGTCATCAAGGAAACAAAGGCTGTTGCAAAGGCCGGCGAGGTTGTATCTCAGAAACTTGCATCTATGCTGACAAGGTTGGAGATTTATCCACTTGAAGTCGGTCTTGATCTTAGGGCAGTTCTGGAAGAAGGTTCTATCTTCACTCCTGATGTACTTGCTATCGATGAGGAACAGGTATTCTCCAACTTCGTACAAGCAGCTCAGCAGGCATTCAATATGTCTGTCAATGCAGCATATCCAACTGCTATGAACATCAACACATTGCTTGCTAAGGCGGCATCCGATTCAAGGAACGTTGCAGTCAATGCTACAGTTTACGAGCCAGGAATCATGGATATTCTGCTTGGTAAGGCATACAGCAAGATGATGGCGATCGCTTCAGCAGCATCCTCCAATGATGATGCTCTTGACGATGAGCTAAAGGAAGCACTCGGTGCAGCAAGTTCTGCTGCAGCTGCTGGAGCAGCAGTCGAGGAAGTTGTTGAAGAGCAGGAAGAAGTCAAAGAAGAAGAAGAAGAAAGCGACATGGCGTCCGGTCTTGGAGCACTCTTTGGATAAACTAACTATTAAATATAATATTAATAACTAAAAGGTGAATTACAATGGAATACATATACGCAGCACTATTATTGCACAACGCAGGTAAAGACATCACAGAAGAATCAGTCTCCGCAGTACTCTCTGCAGCAGGCACAGAAGTTAACGAATCACGCGCAAGGGCACTTGTTGCAGCACTCGAAGATGTAGATATCGAGGAAGCAATGGCAACCGCAGCATTCGCACCAGCAGCAGCAGCAGCAGCAGCTCCAGTAGCAGCAGCAGCTGAGGAAGCACCTGCAGAAGAAGAAAAAGAAGAAGAAGAAGAGAGCGGCATGGCTGGTCTCGGCGCACTCTTTGGCTAAGCTATTTTCAAACCGATACTCGCATTATGCGAGTATCAATTCTTTTTTTTAATATAATTTCAATTCTGTGATCCTTTCATTCGGTTCTAAAAAAGTGTCTGAGATTTATCTCTGACAATTTGAAAGCTCAACTTATATTCGTTAAGCTCGTTCTTCGCTATTTTTTAAAACATCAAATAATGGGATGTTCATTCCGGGGTCCCATTTCTCAATGAATGTAAGCACATGGTATTTCATAAAGACCCGTAAAGGAACTGCTCCCATCATTGAGACCAGTATTAACAGTATGATCTCTATAAAAGCGATCGGTGCAATAATTATCCATGATGCTTCCCCTACCATCATCAAAAGAACGAAATAGATAACTGCATCGATGATAAGAAATAGCAAGATCGGTATCAATATCAATAAAAAAACAAGAATTATGACAGCTATACTACCGAATGCCCACAGGAACATCCTTCCTATCCAGTATGCAAACATTTGTTTCCAATCGCGCCTGAAATTTGCGATAACTCTTTCCAGGGATTCAATAAATCCTGTGGAACTGTACATTGCAACAGGGATACAAAGAACGATGAACGAATTAATTATACTGCTTATTATGGAGAGAATTATTACTACCGCAATGAGGCTGGGGCTGGAAGTTATCAAAAGGGGTAGTAGGTTTGTTGAAGGATAATGTAAGATCTGCATTATGATGGGCAAAGCCGCCATCAGAAATATTCCCAGGTATACACTTCTCAGTGCCAGCCTTAATATGAATAGGTTCAGTCCCATGCGTAGGAACTTAGCTGAATATTCCCAGAATCGAACGTCATTCTTTGTGACGGATTCCACAAGAACAAGGTCCATAACTGATGCAAAGTATCCAAATAGCAATACCAATACAACAATTATTATGAATGCTGCGATCACCCATGACAGATCTGGCATCGATATCTGATCTATAAATGAGCTCAATGTAGGGATTTCAGAAAAAGGTGATGAGGTTTTATCTTGGAAATCTGAATTTGAAGAAGGTCCGTTGTAACCTTGCCCTCCTCCTCCACTTGCCAGAGCTATAATAATGGCAAGTTTTATCCATTTCCAGATGTCAAATGGCTCAAGTAGTGCGACCCGTGTTCTTTTAAAGGCCACGTCGACCGCATCTACTACAAACCAGCTCATGCAAATAATACTCTACGGTGTTATAAAAAATAACCGGTTAGGTTATTCTCTTTTCTTTTGAACGCCTGTCCTTTTCTTAAAACCGGTGCGTGCTTTGTCTCCGCTGCCGCCGCCGCTACCACGGTCACCACTTCTGCCACCGCTGCTACCGCCACTGCTACTGCCGCTGCTACGACCGCCACCGCTACCACGGTCACTACTTCTGCCACCGCTGCTGCCGCCACTGCTACGACCGCCATAGCCGCCACTGCTACCGCCACTTCTGCCACCACTGCTACCGCCACTTCTGCCACCACTGCTACCGCCGCTGCTACCGCCTTCGCTGCTGCCACTGCTACGACCGCCATAGCCGCCACTTCTGCCACCACTGCTACCGCCGCTGCTACGTCGGTCACCGCCGCCACTGCCACTGCTACGACCGCCTCCGCCGCCATAGCCGCCACTGCTACGACCGCCGCCTCTTCCACGGTCTTCTCTTCTGCCTCGGGTCTCGCGATGGTTCCTTGGCCCCTTGTCATCATCTTTTATGAGTACCCGTTCGAATTCCGGTAAATCTTCCCTATCGATCTTGAAATTGCGGTTCTGTTTAGCGAGCCTGGTAAAGCCGCCCTTATCCACATCAGCGACCACATTGATGACCTTTCCTTCTCTTCCAGCCCTTGCTGTCCTTCCTATCCTGTGAACATACTCACTGGGGTCGTCAGGAATGTCGAAATTGTAAACATGGGACACATGAGGAATATCCAGTCCTCTGGCAGCTACATCGGTGCACACAAGTGCATGTGCATTGCTGGAATGGAACTTGCTCAGGGTGCTCTTTCTCTTTGCCTGCGTGTGCCCACCATGGATAGCTATTGCATCAATGTCGTTCTTTCTCAGGTTCTTCTGTACGAAATCAACATTGCTTCTCGTATTACAGAATACCATTACAAGTCCTGATTTTTCGCTCTTCAGGAGATGTACAAGAAGTGAGAACTTCATCTTCTTAGGAACGTCAATATATACCTGCTTCAGTTTATCTGAATCAACATATGCCTTCGCAAATACCTTTGAAGGGTTGTTCATGTATTTGCTTGAGAGGTACTGGATATCTTTGGAAACAGTTGCTGAGAACAGCATTGTCTGTCTGTCAGATGGACATTCGTCGATGATCTCTTCAACATCATCAATGAATCCCATGTCAAGCATTCTGTCCGCTTCATCAAGGACAAGCATCTCAACATCTCTGAGGTCGATAGTTCCCCTTTCGATATGGTCTAATAATCTTCCTGGGGTTGCAACAACAACATCCGCTCTTTCCAGCTGGCGTATCTGTGGATTGATAGCTACACCGCCGTATATTGGTGCTACTCTCAATTGTTTATGTCTGGAAAATTCCTTCAATGAGTTCTGAACCTGCTCTGCCAACTCTCTTGTTGGTGTAAGGACCAGTGCTCTGATTCCATTTCCTTTTTCTATCTTCTGGATGATTCCACACCCAAAAGCGAGCGTCTTACCTGATCCGGTAGCAGCTCCACCTATTATGTCTTTTCCTTCAAGGATTAGAGGAATGGCCATTTTCTGAATTTCAGTAGGCTCTTCAAATTTCTTGTCCTCTATCGATCTTAAAATCGCATCCTCGATACCTAATTTTTTGAATGATTCCATGATGATTACCTGTTAATTAATGCTTAAAAAAAGACGGAATGCCTTTATTTTACTATTTCCCATCACAAACCAGTTCAAAAAATTATTGGGATGTTGATAATGATGGGCTATATTCTGACGTTTTTAAGTAGACTTCTCATACATCTTTCTACTTATAAACATTGTCCTAAAATTCGAATATTTTAATCATTGATACGAAGATTTTCCCGAAATGCTGAAAATGAACGTATTGCCCTTCTCATCTTCAAACTCTATCAAGTCATTGCGCTATGCATCTCAACAAAAACCTGTCCAAGGCAAGTGTTTCTGCTACTAATATATTGCTTGCATATCGGTCCTGTTTCTTCATTGAGTTCACTAAAAACATTAGTCTGGACCATATAAGGAAAGCCTATGGACGTATTGAGGGATTCTCTATGTTCCTAGCTCATGTTTGCAAGTGAAATACTTTTTATTATGCTGCTTGACCCAACATGCAATCTCTCCTTAAATTTTTCTCCATCTTATTTTCTTTGCAAAATTGTTGATCGGTATGCCAAGTTTTATCAACTCCTTTACAAGATATAGAGCACCAAAATTGAGCACTGATGATCATGTCCAAGTTTTCACCAACTATAGCTGCACGTGCTGTCTGGCAGATGAGGGTTCGCAAACGACCCTTTGTTCTTTCGCATGCGATCAATTCCAGATGCAACATGAGTTGTAAATTCTGTGATTATTGGAAGACTCCCGGGCAAGAGATGAGCCTTGATTCGATATTCAAAATGCTTGAGGATGCCCGGTCGTTTGGTATCGGTGTCTATAATGCATGGACTGTAGAACCTCTTCTTCGCGATGACCTTCCCCAGATACTCAGGTTTGCCAAAGAGCTTGGCATGATCACCTCTCTTATTACTAACGGCAAACTTCTCGAGAAAAGGATAGACGATCTTAAAGACCTTGATTATCTCTCGGTATCCGTGGATGGCACCAAAAGTTACAAAGAGATCCGAGGGGTCGATCTTGATGTTCTCCTTAACACTATAATGAATGTGAAGGATAAACTTAAGAATCCGCTTCTTATGAACTGCGTTATAAGTGGGAAAAACCTCGATGATATTGAAGAGCTTGTACAACTTGCACAGGACATTGGGGTAAAGATATCCTTTGAGCCAATGTATGAGTTCAAAGGGATCGATGATGATGTCTGGTCATCGATGGGTATTCGCGACATGGATAAATATCGGCGCACTATCGATCGTGTGATCGATATGAAAAGACAGGGCTATCCAATAATCAATTCCATCAGTTATCTTTCAATGATAAAGGACCTGAAAAAAGGATTCAATTGCCATGTCAATAATTTCATTCTTGATGTGACCCTCAATGGCTCCATTGAGAATTGTCGGGTCCACAGGGAACCTCTGGGAAATATCAATGAAGGGATTGAAACTGTTTGGAAACGTTCACGTTCACAGCAGGATGAAGTGACCAAAAATTGTGAAGGCTGTTTCTTCTTCGGTTATGTTGAGAACAGTATGATGTATGACATGAACCTTGAGGTAATGCGTCACTATGAATGGATGTAAATGTTCTTTCAGTGACCGTATCTGCCAAATTTGACAAAGTACATCTCTTCTTCTTTTCGAAAGGACTTATATATTAAATAAGGTATGTTCCTTGTGCCCTGTATTGGGTATTAAAAATATATTAATGGTTCAAGGTACTGCATTCATGTGGGCTTTAATTTAATTATCAGAGGTTTCAATTATGGATGGATATCAATTGTTTATGGCAATGCTTTCAGTCTACATATGTGGACTCATAGGCATTGGTTGGTACTTTACAAAAAGACAGAAAACAGTAACTGATTTCTGGCTGGCAGGACGTAAGATCGGCACAATAGGAATCGGATTTTCCTCTGCCGCATCATGGCTGACCGCTGGTGGGATATTAGCAGTTATTGGTTTCTTTATGCTACTTGGAATGGGCTCCATTTGGGGTTTTGTAGCTCCTAACATTCTGGCATTGCTTATAATCGCTATTTTTGTCAAGAAGTTCAAGAATCTACCTTCTATCACACAGGCTGAACTTCTCGAACAGAGGTACAGTTCTGCAATACGTGCTCCTGTTGGTATTATTATCACTATCGTCATGATCCTTTTTGCGGTGGCAGATATCAAAGGATTCGCTCTTGTGTTGCAGATATTCTATGGGGTGGATCCAATATATGCGGCACTTATCGTTGCTCTTGCTGTCTCTGCGTATGTGACCCTTGGTGGTCTCAGTGCGGTAGTATGGACCGATGTTGTGCAGTTCGTTTTCCTTTCCATCTTCGCTCTTGCAATGGCTTTCCTGGCTATCGGGACAGCAACTTCCGGTTCAGCGGATATCTCTTCCGCATCAGACCTGATCTCAACTGTGCCTACTGACTGGTGGAATCCTTTCATCATAGGCATTCCGATGGTGCTTATCTTCGTTTTCGCTATCATCCCTGGATGGATCACAGAACAGGACCCATGGCAGAAAGTATGGGCAGCTAAAGACTCGAAATCTGCAAGGAATGGTCTTGTACTTGGTTCTTTCCTTGTAACAGTAGTATTCACCGCATGTGCGTTCATTGCTATTGGACTTAACTCACTGTATCCTGAGATATCTGCGATGGGTTTCCCTATGGGAATGGAACAGGCCGAACCTGCACTTCTGACATTCATTGTCGAAACATTCTCACCTGCTGTGATCGGGCTTAGTGCAATTGGTCTTGCAGCAGCATCAATGTCCTGTGCGGATACTTTTGCAACCTCAGGTGCATCATGTGTTTCACGTGATATCTACCAGAGATTTATCAAACCGGATGCTACAATGAAGCAGATGCTCACCATTAACAGACTGAGCGTTCTTTTCATCGTTGCAGCAGCAACAGTTTCCTCGTTCTTCATAAACAGTATTATCGATGCAATTCACATTGCAACGTTCATCGCAAGTGCATCCTACTTCTTCCCTCTCATGGGTGGACTTTACTGGAAGCGTGCGACAAAAGAGGGTGCATTGGCGGGTCTTGTTATCGGTGCTGTGGCACAGATATCATTTACTGTGTATGACCTTTTAATGACCGCACCTATGGCACCTCCATATCTTGAGACAGTACATCCAATTCTCATGAGCCATGGTGTGATCGTAGGAATGGGATTGAGTGGACTTGCTTTCTTCGGCGTATCCCTTCTGACAAAGCCATCGAGTGTCATCAATCTTGCTCCGTTCTTCAAGGATGCAGCAGAAGAATTGGCAAGCCACGATGCACAGAAGGTCGATGATCAGTCCTCTGAATATAAGAATTTCCTCATGAACCTCGATGAACAGATCACCGGGGAACGTGCACACCTTCATTTGAGGCTTGAAGCTTCAGCCACAGTGAACTGGAGAAAGTTCGTAGAACAGCTAAAACAGGCTTATCCTGCATGGGTAACTCCTACCGGACTTGATTCTGTCTACAGGCTCATCCAAGCTGACATGCTTGCCTGTGTTTCTATCACCCGTGGTGAGAATGAAAAGGAGATCTGGTTCGCATCAGAACCACCAGTCGATTCTGTTGAAATGCAGAAGAGAGAGGTCTTTATTGCATACAAAGAAGTATCAAAAGCTCTCGAAGATGTTGGTATTCTCCTGAGTATTCCGAACGAAGAATAAGCATATTTAGGTCACACTCCCTTTCTGGGAGTGCCTCTTTTTTTCAACAACCTTTTTTAGTGATGGTGTCCATTATTTTTTGAACAACTTTTGCGATGTGTATCATGAAAAGATTAGCAATAACATTGGTATTGGTCTTTATTCTTGCAATAATGTCATCAGGTTGCATCAATGAGCTTGCTCCTGTGACTGATAATAATGCAACGGTAGAAGCTTCTGATTACGAACTGGAGGTCTTTCATAGTCCTTCCGATAAAAGCGATGATCTGAATACGACAACTTTTTATCTTTCAAGGAACGGAAGTACGAACGTTGTTTATATGGTGGCAGAAACCTCGGTTATAGAAATCGTTCCAATGGAGGATGTTTTCAATACTGGGGGGGATATTCTTTCCAACGTTGTTATCCTTGCGGACAGGTCTGAAAACGTTTCCGCTTCAGCCGAGACCTTTGAGATGTTTGCATCATCTTCTTCGGAGGACCTTCCTGTTTTCAACTATACTCTTGAGGATGATGTGATTCGTGGTCAGAAACACTTTGTCATGAAATTCGATGAGAACATTACCGGTATCGTTGCTTTTGCTCTCAATAATCCAAAAGGGCAGGATTTCATGTATGTTCCCACTCATGATTCAACGGTAAGATTTGTGCTACCCGAAGGTTACACTACCGGCAATCCCTTCGTTGGAAAGGTAATTCCCGATACAGATGATCGATACATCGATGAACAAGGGCGTGAAGTTCTGGTCTGGTATGACCTTCATGCAAAGTCCGGTACTTTTACAAATATGGCAAGGGAATATCTTAAGGTCGAGATATCTGAAGAAGACCTGCCCTACAGGACCGTGATGATAAAGTTCTATTCGGGATCTGCGCCAAAGTTGCTTTTGATAGGTATGAGCATTCTATTTGGCGGGGTATTGCTGGTACTTGGAAATTACCTCTCCGCAAGAAGGAAACTCCGTAAGGAAAGGAAATCCATTGAAGATGCTTTCATTGAGAAGAAGGCAGGGGATGGGATGGGCGGAAAGAAAAAGTAATGATCAAAGGATAAGTTCCATTCCGTCATATCCCAATGGATATGTTTTAACGGCTTCATCGTGAGGTTTGAAGTAATGGCTTAAATGGGTCATTACAACCTCTTTTGCTTTTATCTTTTCAGCCATTTGCATGGCTTCCTTTGCATCCATGTGTTTCTTTACATGGAATCCTACGTCATGGGGTATGATGGCATCCACTATGAAAATATCAGGTTTCTGTATAAGTTCAATGCTTTTTTCAGGTATGTTCTCATCAGTATCCCCGCTGATTACCACTTTTTTGTCACCTTCGCATATCATCACTCCGATAGCTTTCTTTGCAGGCGGGTGGTTCACCTCGAAAAGTGTGAACTCCAGTCCTATAAGTTCAAAGGACGTATTCAGCGGTATGTCATGCCGTTTTGGTTTGAGAAATGAGACATAATCAAGAATATAGTCCAGCGTTTCTGTTACTCCATAGACATCCACATTGTACTGGACACGATGGAACTCTCCGAATCCGGTATAATGGTCATAGTGGCCATGTGTCCATATGACACCATCGACATGCTTGAGCCCCTTTCGCAGCATCTGCTCCCGCATGTCCGGGCTGGTGTCGATCAGGACTTTACCTTTGTCTGATTCCACGAGTATGGAAAACCGAAGACGGTTGCTCTTGGTTCCCTTTTTTGCATCGATACATGCGGGACAATCACAACCTATGACCGGTGTTCCGGGAGCATCTCCTGTGCCCAGAAGTGTTATCTTCATGGAATCTCAGACGCCTCCCTCATTTACCACATATTCATCGGACTTGATGTTAGCACGTTTGTTGAACTTGAGGACGGCATTGAACAGATCATCCTGTGAGATGACAGTTCTCTCTTGCACAAGAGCATTGAGTACACTTTCCCGAATGACCATTCTCAGGTCAGAACCGGAGTACCCTTCTGTGAGTGGTGCTATCTCAGCATTGTCGAAGTCCCCTTCTATGTCCTTGGTCACGATATCCAGAATGGCCTTTCTCATATTCTCGTTTGGTAATGGGAAGTTCATTATTTCATCGAATCTTCTCCATGCAGCAGAATCCAGCATTCTGGGGTGGTTGGTCGCTGCCATCAGGAGGACTCCATCATTGGTCAGGCTGATGCTATCTATGGCCTTAAGAAGAGTGTTAACAGCTCTTTTCAATGCAGCATGTTCATCGGATGCCCTTGTCTTTGCAACGAAATCGAACTCATCGATGAAAAGTATGCATGGGCTCAATCGCTTCGCAAGTGAAAATACTCTATCGATGTTCTTTGCTGTCTCTCCAAGGTATTGATCGGTTATCATGGACAGCCTCACCTCGACAAAAGGTATTGAAAGGCGTTCTGACATTGCTTTTGCCACGGATGTCTTTCCAGTGCCTGGTGGGCCTACCATCAGGATCTTCCCGATATCATACAAACCTATCTTTTTGAGATGCTCGCGGTACTGTATGGCCTTGACTATCTTTTCGATCTCTTCCTTCTGATCTTCTGTAAGGACCATATATCTCATCGGCTGGGCAATATCTTCCGGGGCGATTATTTGCACCAGCTTAAGCATATCTTCGCCGCCTTCTTCCTCAGATATCTCGCTTATAAGGGACTCTATCCATTCCCTGTCAACTTCCTTTGGTCCGGTTGAAGCTAGTGCCTTTTTATAATTGGCAGTCTCAGAGTTCTTTTTCTCCTCGTAGTAATATGCCAGGGCCGGGTTCGCATCTATTCTTTCGCCTGCTGACTCCTGTTTATGGAACCAGTCTGCTCCCACATCAAAGGAAGTGAACTTTATTTTTGATGTGAGCTCATCGATGTCGATAAAAGGCAATGACAGCACCTGTCCTTTAAGATCTTTGATGGCAAAAAGCCCCTCAATGTCCTTGCGGGTTACAGTTATAGGCTTTGGCACTCCTTTGTGCGTACGGCTCCAGTAGTTCTTCCTTATGCTCTTTGGAAGATCATTCACATCCATTTCCGGATATTTGTTGTAGATCTCTGCTGTAAGTAGCAGTTCTATAATGTCAAGTGTGGTCATATCGGACATATTCTAACCTTGTAATTGTGAAAGGACTTTTGTATTCGCCCTAAGGGCAGTCCATTGAACTATAATATTATGTGGTTCTTTTAGATATATCTTATGTGTTCTGAATGAAAAAGATGTATAAAATTCAACGGATCACTGGACAATTTTAACATGCCCTTTTTTCGGGAAATATATTTGTGCTGAACTTCTCATCTTTTCAAGAGTATCCTTGAATTTTGCTTCATCAACGTCCATTTCTAAAGCAATGGAGGATAACTCGGACACTTCCAATCCTTCTGGTCTGCTTTCAAGTATGGACATCATGTCCTTTTCCGCATTATTCTTTTTTCTGCGAACATTATCGATTGGAGTCTTGATCTTGGATGGGGTGTTCGGTTTGAATGCTTTATCCATATTTTTGGATATTGATTCATCATCTCTGGGTGGGGATAATGAAATAAGTTCCTCTCCAAATGTTGGACATTTGAGGTCGTTCATCGTTGTGCTTTGCTTTTCCCCGAGAAGCTGTGCCTGTATCTTTGTGCGCACAGCTCTTGCTTCTTCAATGTCTTCACCCGTATGGAACACCCGTAGTTTCCTTATCTGTAAGGTAGTTCCGCAAAGTTGACATTTTGTGGTCTTTGCACTTTTATATTCTATGAGCTGTGCATACCTGCGGCATTTAGGGCAGGCTATCACAGAATAAACTGGCATCACTGACTGGTTGTCCTGTCTTCTATAAGTATAGAACCCTTTAGGATATTTCCAGATATTTATAATCCATGACGCCCATACTGGCATTATATGATAAGAACCGCCACAAGGTCGGATCTGCCGGCAGTCGTAGATATAGAGGACATGTCCTTTGCTGAGCCCTGGGACATGCGTACATTCAGGTCTTATGTTCATCATCCCGGTTTTATTGTGCTCGAGGAAGACGGTTCGATCTGCGGGTATGCGATCCTTGTCGTAATAGCGGATGATGCTCATCTGGCAAGTATTGCGATACATCCGGAGTACAGGCGGAGAAATATAGGGTCTTGTCTTTTAGATAGCTGCATGCTGCTTGCAAAGGCGAACTCTTTTCCTCTTGTACGGTTGGAAGTGAGGGAGAAGAACAAAACTGCGCAGGATTTCTATCTTACCAATGGGTTCGAGGCGGTAGCGACCATTCCTGACTATTATCCTGACGATAATGCGATTGTTATGGAAAGGAGAACTTGATCATTTGCCAAAGCGGCGCTGTCTTTTTTGGTAATCCCTTATGATCCTAAGTATGTCCATTCTTCTGAGGCCGTGCCAGTTCACATCGGTAAAATAGAGTTCAGAATAAGCGGATTGCCATAGAAGAAAATTCGAAAGGTGCTTTCCGCCTGCACGAATTATGATGTCGGGCTCTTCGCGTACTGTCAAATGTGATTCGATGGTATTTTCATCGATTTCCGCAGGTCTCAATCTCTCATCTTTCACATCATGAAGGATGGAAGTGATCGCCTTTGTTATCTCGTTCTTTCCGCCAAACCCGACAGAGAAATGTACCCGGTAGGTGTCACCCACTTTATTTTCGATAAGCTCTCCTTTTTCATTGTATATGTCGAATCCAACATTTTCGGGCAAAGGGGCCATTATCTCTTTCAATTCATCCAAAAGCAGCGATACTATCTTTGTTTTTGCTTCTTCTTTAACATCAAGGACATCCACGTAAATACTTATTATTTTGATCTCAAGGGCAAAACACCATTTCAGGAATGCACCCAGTTTCTCTTTTCCGCTATCATCAAGCAGATCGGATTCTGAAAGTATCATTGTGATATGTTCTGGTATGTGCCCTTGCATCCCGTTGATCTGGTTCAACAAGTATCGTTCGTAGAGTGCCCTTATCATGTAACGCCAGCTTTATCTTTATTATTGAATGGAACTTGTACTTATTTTGCAGTTGAGACTATCTTTACAACATCGCCGTTTTTCAGCTCATGCTTTTCTCCGAGTCTCATCTTTGTTTTTCCGTCAACTGCATAGAGGAACCGGTTTCCGATATCAGTGTGGACGCGGTATGCTAGGTCGTGTGGGGTAGAACCTTTCTTCATGAGGAATGCATCAGGGAGCATTCTGTCGTTCTTGTCTGCCCATTTTCCTTCATCTTCCACCGGATATACCACTATCAGTTCAAGAAGGTCAAAAACAGATCTGTTGATGCACTCCTGTATGCCGGCTCCACCGGTTCCAAGGGTGGTTATGATCTCTTTCAGGCTTTGAAGTCCTTTTTTCTGTGCTTCGTTGACCTTGTCGGAGATTATCTCGAAATCCATGTCTCCTGGGTTATAACTTATTATGCCGTTCGTTGCAGCTGATCTCAATGCAAGTTCTGCTGCAGCACTGGTGGGTACTACCATGATGTCAAGTTCTTCGAGAGCTTTTACGTTCTCCTCAGGCGCGACATCTATCTTGTTGGCCACTATCATCGTAGGTTTGGTGATGGCACGTATGGTCTCACAAAGCTTTGCCATATCTTCATCTGTCCACTGGGTGCATTCTTCAGGCATTTTGCAAGCAAGCAGGGCCTGGCGTGCTTGGGATTCATTGACACCTGCACCCAGGAGCTGGTCTGAAACGGCCTGTTCCATCTTCATGCCTTCGGCCCTTATCTTTCGTGAGAGCTTGTCCCAGTTCTTTTTCAGGATGCCTGTCATCCACATTGCAATCTCACGGTTCAGGAAGTTAACATCCTCCAGTGGATCGTGTTCTCCGATGTCCACAGGGTTTCCTTCGATATCTGTGCCACCGGATGCGTCTATTACGTGTATTATGGCCTGTGCCTGTCTAAGCTCGTCAAGGAACGTATTACCAAGGCCGCGTCCCATGTGTGCATCGGGTACAAGACCTGCAACGTCTATGATCTCAATAGGTACGTACCTTATACCGTCCTGACAGTTGCCACAGCGTTTGTCCCGTTCTGTGCATGGGCAGACTGCCCTTACATAAGTTACTCCTTTGTTCGCATTGATCGTGGTGAACGGATAATTCGCTATCTCGACATCTGCAAGGGTAGCAGCTTTGAAAAAAGTTGATTTACCTGCATTTGGTTTTCCTGCAAGGCCTATGGTCATTGACATGCTTTACCAATCATCCTTGAAGCATTTAACTTTTGTTAATGGGAACCAGGCAATGGAAATGCTTTATGAAGTTGCTTCTGTGAGTAATGTTTATATTACAGGAAGTTATTAGGAGGTCTGTCTAACTTGTCTCGGTAGGGTAGAGGATATCCTTGGGGCTTGCGGAGCCTTAGACCCGAGTTCGATTCTCGGTCGGGACGTACCAGATATATTTGGAAGTCAAAGACTTTCACTCTGCTTGGAGTGTTTTAATTAACTTCAAGCGGGGTCTTGTTTTATATCAATTTAATAATGAAGCTTGTAAATTACAAGTTCATAAACGTGCTGATCTTCATACTGCAGTTTGTTTACGCAGGATCTGTTTTTTATCATTGTTATTATTACCTGTCCGGTAAAGCACATGTAATGGTGGCCTGTGATTATCGACATCAAAGTGTAATGTGGGTTTGGGTCGCTTCACTTATTTTTCAGTTTATCACATACTTTCCTACATTCTAATACTGGTTATACTTATATAGAAGTTCATTCATTTAGAACGAACAGATTGAGCACATAATGTGTAATATCTCAAATATTCAAATAATTGATTTTCTTTATCAATGCTATTAAGGAGGTCTAAATATCACACCAAATCTGAGAATTCAGGGCAGGGATGCACAAAGTAACAATATCCTTGCAGGAAAGGCAGTTGCAAGTGCAGTCCGCACAACACTTGGTCCTAAGGGAATGGACAAGATGCTTGTGGACTCCATGGGTGACATTGTTATCACAAACGATGGTGCTACCATCTTGAAGGAAATGGATATCCAGCACCCTGCAGCTAAGATGATCGTGGAAGTATCCAAGACACAGGATGCTGAGGTCGGGGACGGAACAACTACTGCTGCAGTTCTTTCTGGAGAATTGCTTTCAAAGGCAGAAGAACTAATCATGAAGGGAGTCCACCCAACCATTATATCTGAAGGTTACAGACATGCTGCAGAGAAATGCCGTGATATCCTGGAAACTATCACTATTGCTATTTCTCCAGACGACGAAGCGGCTCTGATAAAGATCGCTGGAACAGCTATCACCGGAAAGGGCGCTGAGTCATACAAAGAGACGCTCTCAGCTCTTACGGTCAAAGCAGTTCGTTCAATAGTCGAAGAGGAAGAGGATGGCTTTAAGGTCAATGTCCTTGAGAACATCAAGATCGAGAAGCGCGCAGGCGGAAGCATTGATGATTCCGAGCTTGTAGATGGTCTTGTAATTGACAAGGAACGCTCACACCCAAATATGCCTGAGAAGGTAGAGAACGCAAAGATCCTTCTGTTAAGCTGTCCTGTCGAGTTCAGAAAGACCGAGATGGACTCTGAGATCAAGATCACTTCCCCGGGCCAGATGCAGTTGTTCCTGGACCAGGAAGAGAAAATGATGAAGGAGATGGCTGAGAAGGTCATCGCAAGTGGCGCAAATGTGGTATTCTGCCAGAAAGGTATCGATGATATGGCACAGTACTACATCGAGAAAGCAGGTATCTATGCTGTCAGAAGGGTAAAGAAGAGCGATCTTAAGAGACTCAGCAAGGTAACCGGTGGAACAATTATCCAGGACCTTGATCAGATCACTACTGCAGATGTAGGCACAGCAGGTCTGGTGGAGGAGAAAGAAGTAAAGGGCGGCAAGATGACCTATGTTACAGGTTGCCAGAACTCCAAGGCTGTTACAGTACTTCTCCACGGCGGTACCGAACACGTTGTCGATTCACTTGATCGTGCATTGAACGATGCTCTGCATGTTGTCGGTGTTGTCATCGAAGATGGCAAGATCGTGGTCGGTGGCGGTTCATCTGAGATCGAACTTTCACTCAGACTCGGTGAATACGCATCCACACTCAAGGGAAGGGAGCAACTTGCTGTCAGCAAGTTCGCAGAAGCTCTTGAAGTGATCCCTGAGACACTCGCAGAGAATGCAGGTCTTGACCCAATTGACATGATGGTGGAACTACGTTCCCAGCATGAGAAGGGTAACAAGAATGCAGGTCTTAATGTTTACACTGGCGAGGTAGTCGACATGTGGGAAAACGATGTGATCGAGCCACTCCGAATAAAGACCCAGGCTATAAACGCTGCAATGGAAGCAACTGTCATGATCCTCAGGATCGATGATGTCGTAGCTTCAACTGGCAGCGCGAACCAGGGTATGGGTCCTGGCGGTCTGCCTGACATGCCTGACCTTGATATGGACGCTGCATACTGAGTCCATTTCAAAACCTTATTACGTGCCGGTCTTGCCGGCACATTCTATCTTTTTTTCACTGTTTTTTACTAAATATCTGTTTTACTGAAAGTTTGGGATAATCGTAAGCTATTTATCGAATGTTAACCACTCAACAAAACATGGTTAACAGCAATAAACATCCAGGACCTGATATGGTAAGTTCAAATACGGATATCAGAAAAATGGTATATGCCTCGTTATTTGCAGCACTGACCTCTATCGGTGCCTACATCACTGTGCCTCTTGGTCCTATCCCGTTCACTCTTCAGATGGTATTCGTTCTGATGGCAGGCGCAATGCTTGGCAGTAAATGGGGTGGGATAAGTATGGTAGTTTATGTTCTTCTCGGTATTGCAGGCTTGCCCGTATTCTCCAATGGCGGTTCCGGTCTCGGTGTCATCCTTGGTCCTACTGGTGGCTACCTCATAGGCTTCATTGCAGCGGCATTCGTCATTGGTTATCTCTTTGAGATGAACCGCAGCAATAATTTATTGAAGAACGGTCTTTTTGTAACGATTGGTTCCGTTGTCATCTTCTGTTTCGGTCTGGCCCATCTGATGATAGTTGCAGATATGTCATTCATGCAGGCGGTAACTGTGGGTTTCCTCCCATTCATTCTGCCCGGCATTGTAAAGATCGCAGTTGCAACGGGAATTGCGACAAAATACAAAATATGATCTGAAAAAGGTACTCTGATGATAGAGCTAAAGGGTGTAAGTTACAGCTATCCGAATGGTAATAAAGTGCTTGATAATATCGATATTCGGATAGAAAAAGGCTCATTCACAACCATTCTTGGGGACAATGGCAGTGGTAAATCCACTCTCATACGTCACATGAACGGGCTTTTGAAGCCTTCTCAGGGAGTTGTTTCTGTATGTGGGATGGATACTGCATCTCCTGCAGATATCTGGAAAATACGACAAACGGTCGGGATGGTCTTTCAGGACCCTCACTCTCAGGCAGTGGGCGCAACAGTTGAAGAGGATGTTGCATTCGGCCCTGAGAACCTTGCACTGGAGAGCGATGAGATAAGACTGCTTGTTACAAATGCCATTGCAAATGTAGGGTTGGAATGTCTTGAAGACTCTCTTCTCATGTCCTTAAGTGGGGGACAATTACAGAAAACAGCGATCGCCGGGGTTCTGGCGATGGTCTCTGAGGTACTGATATTCGATGAAGTGACTTCCATGCTGGATTCAGATTCACGTTCTCAGATCATTGACATTGTACGGCAGCTCAACAAAAGGGGAAATACCGTGGTCTATGTGACGCATCATATGGAAGAAGCTTTGTTTGCTAATAGGGTCATCGTACTTGAAAATGGTTCTATTGCAAGTGACGGTACACCTCGGGATGTATTTCGTGAGATATATGCATCAGGTAGAAAAGTTCCTCCACATCTGGAACTTGCCTTCAGATTACAGGACGCAGGTATGATCTCCCCTGACGTGTTCCCTATGGATGCTTTATCCTTGAAGGAGGAAATATGTCCATCGAGGTGAATGGGCTGCATTTCTCATATGGGAAAGGAAAAAAAAGGCTCACGATATTGAAGGATGTGACCTTTTCAGTGGGTAAAGGTGAGTTTGTCGGTATCATTGGTAACGTTGGTTGTGGCAAGACAACTCTCATCAAGCATCTCAATGGGCTGTTGGTCCCACTATCTGGAAATGTGACCGTGGACGGGCTTGCATCTTCAAAAAAAGAGGTATGCAGAAAGGTCGGTGTCCTGTTCCAACAGCCTTCAAAACAATTGTTCTGCAAGACCGTTTTTGAGGATATTGCTTACGGTCCCTCGAATTTTGGTATGAAAGGGGATGAATTGGAACATTGTGTACATGACGCAATTGAAAAAGTAGGTCTTAGTTCCGATATTCTTGGAAGTTCTCCTTTTAGTCTGAGTGGGGGAGAAATGAGACTTGTGGCCCTTGCCGGTGTTCTTTCATCATCACCTGACTATCTGGTCCTTGATGAACCTACATCAGGGCTGAGCACATTCTACAAGGAACGCCTGTTCAGAACACTTGAGCTGCTCAGACAAAATGGTGTGGGTATTGTGCTGGTCTCCCATCATCTTGAAGATGTTCTCGGTGTGGCTGATAAGATCGTATATCTGAATGAAGGTAAGATGGTCTTTGAGGGTACTCCTGAAGAATATCTAAGCTCACTGTCCTTCCCGGCTCCGGAGATTACCGTACTCATGAGGGAATTGAGCTCTTCCGGCCTGGCTGTAAAGAAAACGGTCTTTTCCGTGGAAGATGCTTTCAATGAGATTGTTGGAGCATTGTCGGAAAAAAGGGGCTGATCAGGTGGAAGGTTTCTTATTCTCCTATGTTGCAGGCAAGTCTGTCCTTCACGGACTTGATCCGCGTGTCAAGATATTATCGGTAATGTGTCTAAGTATTCTCATATTCAGATCATCTACTCTTGTTGATCTCCTCGTATTTGCATTGCTTTTTGTAGGGCTTACTATCCTCGCAGGTTCCGGGTTATCAGGCATAAGGTCGGTCCGGCCGTTGTTACCTATCTTTGTCTTTATTTTCCTGATCCATTCCTTCTTCACCGAAGGTGCGGCTTTGTTCAATTCTCAATTCTCACCAACCTATGAGGGGTTTTTGAAAGGTTCGTTGGTCACCGTAAGGTTCGTCCTCTTAATTCTCTATGGATCTTTGCTGACCTCGACCACAAGACCGGTGGTGATAACTGCCGGGATAGAAAGAATACTTCGTCCGCTTCCTTTGAGGCGGGTGGGTGTGACCTCTTTCGAGATAGCGACTATGATGTCTCTAGCCATTTATTTTGTGCCTCATCTGTTGTGGTATGCGGGGCAGGTAAAGGATTCTCAGTTGTCGCGTGGTTCTAAGTACAGGCGTGATCCCATATCTGGGACCCTTTCGCTTGCAATACCGGTATTGAAAGGTTCCATGAGAATGGCCGATGATGTGGCCATGGCAATGGAAAGCAGGTGCTATCAGGGAAATTTTCGTACCTCTTTGTTCGAGCTGAAAATGACCGCACGTGATGTTCTGGTCTGTTCGGTCGTTCTGGGTGTGACGGCATTAGTATTATATGCATGAGCATATGTTCATATGTTCATGCAAGACGATGCTTCCTGTGAGCGTGTTGATAAAGATGCCATTGATGCGATAGTCTCCCATCTTCCAGATGAGGATGCTATACTGAGGCTATCCAATATATTCCATGCTTTACGATCGGAACCTCGATTAACAACACTGTACCTTCTCCTTGAGAAGGACATGTGTGTATGTGAACTGGAACATGCCCTGGGGATGACCCAATCTGCCATTTCTCACAATCTTCGTACCCTTCGCCAGCTTGACCTTGTCAGGGTCAGGAAAGACGGGCGTTTTGCAGTTTATTCAGTTGCTGATGAGCACGTAAGAGCACTGCTCGAGCTATCCCGCAGTCACGTTGTGGGGTGTGTTCAATGACCTACCTGGAAACCATTCTGGAGGTACTCATTGGTATCGGCTTGAGTTCCTGGAACGTCCTTGCAGAAGCAGCACCTTATCTTTTACTGGGATTTGGAGTTGCAGGGATTTTGCATGTCTTTGTACCGGATGAAAAGATAATGCAATATCTGGGCCATTCCGCCGGGAAGTTCCGTTCAGTACTGAATGCTTCACTGATCGGTGTGCCTCTGCCGTTATGTTCCTGTGGGGTGGTCCCTGCAGCACTGTCCTTGAAAAAAAAAGGTGCAACAAATGGGGCAACCCTGTCTTTTTTGATATCCACTCCTCAGACAGGTGTGGATTCCATAGCCATCACATACGCCCTTCTTGATCCCATAATGACAATCTTCCGGCCGATCGCGACTTTCATTACTGCATTGGTGGCAGGGATCGCCGAAGACCTTCTACGCTCTCCTCGGGATGTTTCAGGCAAAAATGTTGAAAAAAGACCGACAACCAGTATATTGGAAATGGCTGCGTTACCTACACCCTCATCCTCTCTTTCCTCCTCATGCAGTTGCAACTCCTGTGGGTCTACGGGAACTGAAGATACTGATACCTTTTCCGGAAGGGTCATCTCCGGTATCAGGTATGCATACGTGGAACTTCTTGGGGACATAAGCTACTGGCTTATCATTGGTATTGTTCTTGCAGGTATCATCACATATCTGGTACCTGAAAATCTCGTTGGTTCCCATCTTGGAGGGGGTCTGGTCTCGATGCTCCTTGCACTTGTTGTAGGTATTCCCCTTTACATCTGTGCGACCGCTTCGACCCCTCTCGCAGCGGTTCTTATTGCAAAGGGCATGAGTCCCGGGGCAGCGTTCGTTTTCCTGTTAGCAGGGCCTGCAACGAATGCAGCTACTATTACAATGGTCCTGAAGTATCTGGGCAGGAGGTCGACAGGTGTTTATCTGGCTTCAATTGCAGTTTGTGCAGTTGCGGGAGGTCTGCTTCTTGATATGGTCTATTCATATATGGGTATTGACTCTTTGTCGATAGTCGGAAGTGCGAGGGATGTCATGCCCGAAGATGTGAAGACCGGGTTTGCACTGTTGTTACTTCCGTTGATGGCATATGGGATATATCATCAGAAAAAGTGTGGTGATTGATGTTCGTCACTCTTTTTTAGAATGGTGGTCGGATAATATCAATATATTTATGAAAATATGTTCGAGGCAATCTTGGGCCTTGATCCTTAAAGGCCTAATATAAGAGTTAAAAAATGGCATAAGGTCTATATCTAAAAACAGATTATCTCTTTTTAATGTCTTCTGATTCGGTTTTTCAAAGTTAACAGTGATATGCAAATACGATACACTTAAGTACTGTTATTTTTTCTTTATCAATAGTTTTGGTTATATTAGCCTAAGTGAACAAAAACTTTCATTTATAACATAAAGGAGTCATTTTGAATGAAATACAGTCTCGGTATCGATGCAGGCGGTACTTATACAGATGCAGTCCTTCTTAGGGATTCTGATGAAGTCATAATCTCTTCGAACAAAGCGCTTACGACATACCCTGATCCTCTTGGAGGCATCAGGAATGCAATTGATGGGATCGATGAACAATACCTGAACGATATAAAAGTGGTTTCTGTTTCCACTACTTTATCAACGAACAGTATTCTGGAAGGTACGGGCTTTCCGGTTGGTCTGATACTTGTGGGTAATTATGAACTGAACCAGGACCTTCCAACTGAGCACTATGCGCAGGTAGAGGGCGGTCATAATTACAATGGTATTCCCACTGCACCTCTTGATGAAGATGCTGTGCGGGAATTTGCGGAAAGGGTCAAGGGCAGGGTGGCTGCATTTGCAGTATCCTCTTATTTCAGTATAAGGAACCATGAACATGAATTGAGGGTCAAGGAGATCATAAAAGAATCCACAGGTCTTCCTATTGTATGTGCTCATGAGCTTTCACAGGAACTTGGTGCTTTCGAGAGGGCAGTGACCGCATTCCTGAACGCTCAGCTGATCCCTGTCACAGAGAAGTTCATGACCACTGTTGAGGAGTATATCTCTTCAAAGGGAATTGATGCAAATGTCTTCATGCTCAAATGCGATGGCTCGGTAATTGGTATCAGAAGTGCGCTTGAAAAACCGATCGAGTCCATCTTTTCAGGCCCTGCGGGTAGTCTTGTGGGTGCTTCATTTTTGACAGGGAATGATACCTGTGCAGTTATCGATGTTGGCGGCACCAGCACTGATATTTCGGTCATAACCAACGGAGTACCCGAAATGAGTGAATCGGGAGCTGTTGTCGGAGGCTGGAAGACAAGGGTGAAGGCTATCAAGATGGAGACCTCTGCAATGGGCGGGGACAGTGATGTTTGGGTAAAGGACAATCATGTCAATATCGGTCCTCGCAGGGTAATTCCTCTCTGCCGTGCAGCCGACCTCTATCCCGGCTTTCTGGACCAGCTCAGGGCAAATCCAATGCCTTCCAGGGGTTTACTTGGGATCAACTTCCAGCCCACTAAATTTTACATCAGGACTGGCTATGATCCCATAGACATAAGCCCACAGGAAATGGATGTTTTCAGATCTATCTCCGATGAGCCGACTTCCATAAGGGAGTTGCATAGCAGGATGAAGAAATATCCTTCGCCAAAACATCTGGATTCGCTTTTGCAGAAACGTCTGATACAGACAATAGGTTTCACTCCCACTGATGCACTTCATGTTCTTGGGGACTATACTGAACATACAGTCGAAGCTTCTGAGATCGGTGCCAAATACCTTGGTTCATTGTGCAAACGTGATGCGTTTGAGTTTGCATCATTTGTAAAGCAGGAATTTGCAAAGAACATGGCATCTGATCTTATGTCCTTTTTCCTTGAAGGGATCTCGAAGGCGGAGATCCGTAAGATATTCGATATAGAATCCCCTACGAAATTCAAGGTGGATATTCCGGTCGTGCTCATAGGTGGTCCTGTAATTGCATACCTTGAGGACCTGCAATCAATATTAGATGCAGAGATCATCGTGCCTGAATATTCAAATGTGGGAAATGCTACCGGTGCACTGGCAGCAAAAGGTATTCGCAGGGTGGATTTCCTTGTGAGACCTGCATCAATGGCAGCACCTGACTGGGAGTTCTATGTCTTTTCCGAGAAAGGACGAGAGAGCTTCTATGAATATGAAGAAGCACTCGAGTACGCTTCGGAGACCGGTAGGGAGACCATTATACAGTATATGATGGATGCAGGTATGGACCCCGAGCATGTGAGCGTAGATGTAGAGAAACAGGAGATAATCCCTGATGGATGGGCACATCCTCTTGAAACACGTATTCGTGTGATGGGTGTTAGTACAAGTCTGGTTGAAGAGAGATGCTAAAAGACATTCAGAATGTTCGATATTCTCGAATGTTCTTCTCTTCCTTTTCTTTTTTTTCTGATATGATGATCTGCCCTTTGTTGACCTTCGTTATCTAAAATGTAACTGCTTCACTCGCGCAAAAGTTGATGTAGTTTCAACTCTTTCTTTAAAATAATAATGTCTTTAGCATAATATGGGGG